>JAEIGA010000278.1_pt1 | contig 73246 bp, 57 predicted proteins | sample 9270691 | NCBI WGS metagenome assembly JAEIGA01 (sample SAMN17057246, study PRJNA624740) | gut metagenome | biome: biome; isolation source: fecal sample | host: Bos grunniens | place: China: Xizang | collected 2019 | reverse complement strand
TCGTTTGTCATCTTGTCGATGGTAGCCATCTTCTTAACGGCCTTACGGATTGTAGGGAAGTTTGTAAGCATACCGCCTGCCCAACGCTCAGTAACGTAAGGCATACCTACAGCTGCTACCTTCTCTGCAACGATCTCCTTAGCCTGCTTCTTAGTAGCTACGAACAATACGCGGCGACCGCTCTTTACGATCTGCTTAAGAGCTGCTGCAGCCTCGTCGAGCTTAATTGCAGTCTTGTGAAGGTCGATGATGTGGATGCCGTTCTTCTCCATAAAGATATATGGAGCCATTTTAGGGTTCCACTTACGCTTCAAGTGACCGAAGTGTACGCCGGCCTCCAACAATGTATTAAAATCTGTACGTGACATTTTAATCTGTGTTTTTTTGTTTTTTAACTCTTTTATCAACCTGCGAGTAACGCTCCCACAGTTGGGAGACGTTCTTGCCGGTTTAATCGCAATCGGGCAACCATCCAGGCAGCACGCCTATGTTTCGCAACACGCTGCACTATGCAGCCATTAGAGGCGTAGTCCTCGAGGTTTGTAACCCAGATTGTGCTATGCCGAAAGTAGGTTCGCTGAGCGAATTAACGCTTAGAGAACTGGAACTTACGACGTGCACCAGGCTGACCTGGCTTCTTACGCTCAACCTCGCGTGCATCACGCATAAGGAAGCCGTTCTTCTTCAATACTGGACGCATCTCAGCATCGATCTGGCAGAGTGCACGAGCGATACCCATACGAGCCGCCTCAGCCTGACCCTTGATACCACCACCAACGAGGTTGATAGTAACATCATAGTTCTCCAAAGTGTTAGTAACCATCAAAGGCTGCTTAACCTCATACTGGAGAATGTGCAAGGGGAAGTAAACCTCAAGCTCCTTGTGGTTGATTGTAATCTTACCTGAACCTGGCTTCACGAATACGCGAGCAACAGCAGCCTTACGGCGACCTACGGTGTTTACAACTTCCATAACTCTTACTTAATCTCGTTTAACTTAATCTCCTTAGGGTTCTGTGCAGCGTGAGGGTGCTCAGCACCTGCATAAACCTTCAAATTCTTCATAATTGCCTCGCCCAAACGAGTCTTAGGCAACATACCACGAACAGCGTGCTCGATAACGAACTGAGGCTTCTTGTCAGTTGTCAAGAAATCTGCAGGAGTTGCGAAACGCTGACCACCTGGAAAACCAGTGTAACGTGTGTAGACCTTATCGGTCATCTTTGCACCTGTAAGCTTCACCTTGTCAGCGTTGATTACTACAACGTAGTCACCGCAGTTTGTGTGTGGGGTGTAGCTTGGCTTGTTCTTGCCGCGGAGGATCTTAGCGATCTGTGAAGCAAGGCGTCCCAAAATCTCGTTCGTAGCGTCGATCACGAACCACTCCTTCTGAGCGTCCTCAGCCTTGACCGAGATAGTCTTGTAGCTTTTTGAATCCACTTTTGTTTACGTTTAATTAATACTTAAAATATTGTAATCCAATACCCGAAAGCATTTTTCGGGCCTGCAAAGATACTTATTTTTCTTTAGATGCAAACTCCCAGCGAGTTCTTTTTTTTAGCACAAACGTTAACGGACTCAAAATGAGTCCGTTAACATATTTTTAACCCTATAAAAAAGTTGTTTATAAGAATCGTTTATCGCTTACAGACATAGTACGAATCTCTGGGTTGGTCACATCGGGCAGAGTTGAGCGTGTGTAGACCGACACATCGTTACTATCAGTTGTCGAGGTCCAGGTCATAGTATCGCCATCGATAGCTACGTTATACGCCTGTGCCCACGCCACACCATCGGTATAGACGCCAGCAATTACACCATTCTCATAGCTTACAGTACTAAAGAATGTCTCCCACAGGCGGCTCTCGATACGCTGATATAGCGAAACTACACCATCATCGCTGATGCTCAAGTAGACATCGAACGAAGGCTTCGCACCACGCCACTCTGTCAAGTGCCAATCACCCGCAATATCTGAAGTATCAGCATCGCCCGAAACAGGGGGTACTGGTGGTGTTGGGGGCGTTACAGGCTCATCGTCAGGAATAGATATCTCTTTAACATCTGATGTTAACACCTTATGCTCAACGCCAGCCTCCACAGCTGCACAGAACTCATAGGTAGCACCTGGCTCGAAGTTGCTCAATGGCATACTCCAAGAGATAGTTTCCTCCTTGTACTCGGTCTCAATAAGTGACGACCACTGCTCATCGCCATACTTACGATAGATGAAACCATAATCGAGATAGCAATACTCGGCAAGTTGAATATCATCGAAGTAGACCTTGACACTCTCAACCGATAGGTAGAGATTATCACCTTGAATAGCAGCGTCAAATCCCAAGAAATCGGCACGAACATCTGCAGTTGCTGTCTTGAAGCTTCCCTCAACGGCAATAAGCTCCGCGAGCGTGTCATCGGCAGGTGTCACAATAACTATGTAACTGTAGCCTTCCTTCTCCTCGAGATAGGCATCGCCATTAACAGGTAGTGTCACGCTGATATTATCACTATAGTTGAGCTCTATGGCCTTCCACTCTGGTGGATATATCGAGGGAGATACTTGCAATGTGACCTTTTCGACATCTTGCTCAACATCGTCAACAAAGTAGACAACATTCGTGATATTAAGGGTAGCTGTTACACCCTTTGCCACCACCTCAACGCTGCACTCTGCACGACACGTAGGGGCACTCTTCTGAGTGGTAAACGTAAATGGACTACTCTTCTCTTTGCCATACTCGCCACCATCGACAACGATATATGCGTCGTATGTGGCACCCGACGTCAGATTATCGATTTCAAAAACAATATCTCCATCCTGCTCAGCGTACTCCGTAGCACACTCCATCAAGTCACCCTGGTGCTGTATATACTCCAGCGATATTGTAACGTCATCGTGCTTAACACCGTTGAGTGTCATATATGGCTTAACTGCCGTGATAGTAGCACTATGTTCGCCAGTCTCGACACTCACCTTACTAAAACAAAATGCCACATCTGGAGTTTTCGAGACATTGCCTGCAGGTTCACACGACACGAGGGTCAGGACAGCTGCTAATAATATATATAGGTATCTCTTCATTATTCTCGCAATTTTAGGATTACAACCAACCGCCATTCTCAGCCACAGCACCACGCACAACAATCTCGAACTCTCGCTCAACGTACGAACCTCCGATAGAGTCACCACCAACGTGGTCACCACCAACAATAGCCTTTACGCTGACACGTCCTGAGCCAGGCTTTGTAGCCTTAATCTTGAGCACTCCATCCTCCATCTTGAAGGTCTCGATACCGAGCTGCTGACGAACATCGTCTGAGGCGTTGCACTCCGCATAGTTAAGATCCTTAGAGGCACCACCAAAGTACTCATCGAGCGATAGTAGCGACTCAACACCCGTCTTGAGGTAGAGGCAAGGGGTATGATCCATCTGCATAAGCAAGAGATGGGCATCGATAAATCCTGAGCCAAGCTTACCCGCATATGGTGCAAGTGGCATATCTACATAAGTACCAGCACTGTAGTCGAAATACTGCTTCGTGCCTGTCTGATACTGGTTTACATCGTGTACCGAGGTAAGAATCAAACGATGAAGCTCATCGGCAGTAAGCCTATAGCCCTGCTTCAAGGCATACGACACAGCGAGTGCTGCACAGCCAGAGACGTGAGGACAAGCCATAGAGGTGCCCTGCATATACTCATATCCGTATGAGTTGGCATACTGCACCGAGGTGGAAGAGACGCAGAGTGTAGTGCCATAGTAGGCATCGCCACCAGGAGCACATACGTTAACACCTGGACCATAGTTGGTATAGTACGCAGCCGTAAAGTCGGACGACATTGCCGAAACGGAGATATAGTCGTGGTAGGCTGCAGGGTATGACGATGTTGAGAAGCTCTCATTGCCTGCGGCAAAGACCACCAAGCCACCCTCCATAGCACCCTCAAGGCGAGCATTCGTCTTGAAGTAGTCGAAGGCGCTCTTAAGCACCGAATCCCACTGCTCGTAGTCATTATCGCCAACATAAGAATCTGGCTCGTAGCACCACGAGTTATTGATGATTATTGCACCATTATCGGCAGCATACTTAATACCGTTAGCAATCTGATGAGCATAACAGCCATCTTCTCCCTCAAAAATTTGAATGGACATAACCTTTACTCCATCGCCACCACCCGTACCACCTGCGATACCACAGACAGCATAGCCATTGTTGTTGACTGCTGCGATAGTACCCGCCACGTGTGTACCGTGGGCATCGGGAGTAACATTGCCACTATCAGCAACGAAGTTGTAGCCGTAGATATCGTCGACATAGCCATTGCCATCGTCATCGACACCCTGAGTACCATTTTTCTCAGCCTCGTTTACCCACATATTGTCGGCAAGGTCCTTATGGTCGGCCATAACACCACCATCGCACACCGCAACGATAACACGATTATCGCCAGCGGTATACTTCCAAGCGTTGAGCAAGTTGATGTCGGCACCCGCCACACAGAGATCAGGGTCGAGCGAGCCATCATTATAGTAGTGCCACTGCCACTCGAGCTCAGGGTCGTTGAATGGGAGGGTGGCAGCACGCGTAGCTGCTGGGCGGTCAGCAGGCATAGCCACCTTTGTAGACTCGACACGCTTCATAGGCAAGTCGTACTCCACACGCATAACACGGCTATCGAGGGCAAGAGCCTCAGCAACCACGTCGTTGCTCAACGACTCATCGAAGCTCACAAGAAACCACTTTTCGAGCTTCTCATCGAGCTTACCACTAAAGAGCGGCTCGACACTAAGCTCCACACCCTCTACAGAGAGATCATCGACTGGAGCATCGAGCATTACAAGCAGATGACCCTTTGCAGCCCTCTCGCTTGCATAAAATATCTTATCGCTCGGCGACTCGACAACACTCTCCAAACTGAGGTTGTCATTAACACAAGCCGTAGCAAGCACCGCAACAAGAGTGAACCAAAAAAGTCTCTTCATAACACGCTATTAATTAAAATGTTCCGAGTCTAAATACTATCTTCTGACAGTAGAGCTCATCAGCCGCGAGGTAGATTGATGGGAAGTGAGAGTGGTTCACTGCATCGCTAAATCCCTGGCACTCAATAGCCACACCTGCATAGTCTTGATAGTACTTATCCGACTTAGTGAGTGGGCAGCCACCAGCGAGCCAGTTACCTGTGTAGAGTACTGCAGCAGGCTGCGACGAGAGGATAGTGACCTTACGGCCTGTAGCCTCGCATCGCAACTCGCCAACCTCGCCCAAGATGTTCTTCTGCCAGCCATCAACAGCAAAACAGTGGTCATAGCCACGGTAGGTGCGAATATTGTTAAACTCCGAATCGATATCATCGCCAAAAACACGACCTCGAGTAAAGTCGAGAGCCGTACCATCAACATCGAGCAACACGCCCGTAGGAATCTGCACAGTATCCATCTCGAGCACCTTCGAGCAGTTGAGCTTGAGCTCGTGGTCGAGGATAGTCTTGTCTGAACCCTCGCCGTGGAGGTTCCAGTATAGGTGGTTTGTGAGGTTCACAACGGTATTCTTGCTACTCTTGGCGAGGTATGTGATCTCGAGGTTATCCTCATCATCGAAGTCGTAGACAGCCTCAACAACCAACTCGCCAGGATAGCCCTGCTCCATATCCTCCGATACATAGCTAAAGACCACCCTATTGGTCTCGACACGGCCCTCCCAATAGCGGTTAGCAAAGCCCTTCGAGCCACCGTGAAGGTGGTTAGGGCCATTGTTAACCTCAAGGCGATACTCTACGCCATCGATCGTCATCTTACCACGAGCAATGCGGCCAGCGACACGACCCACGCTCTTACCACTCGCTGCACCATCGCCAATATAGCTTGTTGGCTCCTTATAGCCGAGAGCTACATCGTCGATATTGCCATTGCGGTCGGCAAACTTAACGCTCACGATCGAAGCACCGATGTTGCAGAGCTGCACCTCCGAGCCACGGCTGTTACGCATTGTGTAGAGGATGATGCCCTCGCCCTCAGGCGTAGAGCCCCAAATATGCTGCAAAATCTCCATTACTCAACGGGTGTTACGTTGGCAATAAGTGTGTCGATACGCTTCAAGCACTCAGCCTTGCCGATGAACTCCGTTACGTCGAACATACCTGGGCCCTTACCAGCACCCACCAACGCAAGACGCAAGGTGTTCATCACCTGACCCAATGAGTAGCCCTCAGCCTCAAGCCACTGGCGTACTACAGTCTCGGTATTCTCCTTCGAGAAGTCCTCGATAGCCTCGAGAACACCACGAAGCTTCGCAAGCATAGCTGGGTTGTCGCCCTTCCACTGCTTCTTCACGAGCTTCTCATCGTACTCCGTAGGAGCCACGAAGAAGAACGAAGTGAGGTCCCACATATCTGTAACAAGTGTCATACGCTCCTTCATAATGCCTGCAGCCTTACCTGCAAGCTCATCCGAAGTCTCGATGCCGTGCTCACGCAAGATTGGCTGCATAAGTGGAGCGAGAGCCTCGTCCGAGAGGGTGTGCATATACTGAGCATTGAACCACTTAGCCTTATCGGGCTGGAAACGAGCACCCGCCTTAGATACACGATCCAACGAGAAGGCCTCGATAAGCTCCTGCATAGAGAATATCTCCTGCTCGGTGCCTGGGTTCCAACCAAGCAACGAGAGCATATTGATAAATGCCTGGGCAAGATAGCCATCCTCACGGTAGCCACGTGCGGTCTCGCCAGTAGGTGATGTCCAGAAGAGTGGGAATACAGGGAAGCCCATCTTGTCGCCATCACGCTTAGAGAGCTTACCGCTACCTGTAGGCTTGAGCAACAATGGAAGGTGTGCAAACTGAGGCTGAGAATCAGTCCAGCCGAAGGCACGATACAATAAGTAGTGCAGAGGCAACGATGGCAACCACTCCTCGCCACGGATTACGTGCGAAATCTCCATAAGGTGGTCATCGACGATGTTTGCAAGGTGGTAGGTTGGCAGTGCATCAGCCGACTTGTAGAGCACCTTGTCATCTAGCGTAGAGGTGTTCACCTCAACGTGGCCTCGAATCAAGTCATCCATCTTGACAACCTCATTCTCGGGCATCTTGAAGCGTACAACCCACTGGTCGCCGCGTGCGATACGTGCCTCAACCTCCTCGGCTGATAGGCTCAATGATGTTGGCAACTTCTCACGTACCTCGAAGTTATAGGCAAAGGTCTTACCCGCGTCCTCAGCCTCCTTGCGGAGAGCATCAAGCTCCTCAGGAGTATCAAAGGCGTAGTAAGCCCAGCCAGCATCGACAAGCTGCTTGGCATACTGCAAATAGATCTCACGACGCTCGCTCTGGCGATATGGAGCGTGTGGGCCACCAAAGCCAACACCCTCGTCGATCTCGATGCCACACCACTTCAACGACTCAATGATATACTCCTCAGCACCTGGGACAAAACGCTGCGAGTCGGTATCCTCGATACGCAAGATCATCTTACCACCGTGGCGGCGTGCGAAGAGGTAGTTGTAAAGTGCGGTGCGAACACCACCAATATGTAATGGGCCAGTTGGGCTTGGAGCGAATCTCACTCTTACTTCTCTTGTCATAATATTTGTAGTTTTAAGCTTTTACGAAATTAGTTAATCTTAATCTTGTACTCGGCACGCACCGTAACACGTGCCTTCTTTTCGCGTGACGAGGTGTTGAACGAACCACCTGCCGAGAACTCCTCATCGCCCGTAGCTGCTGTGATTTGGAAGACACCAGCACGCGACGAGGCGAGCTGACCGAGACGGGCATTTGAGTTTGTGGCGATAATATCGGCACGCTGGCGAGCATCGGCAGCAGCCAAACCAATCAACTCGTGCTTAACGCTCTCGAGCTCTGTGTAGTAGTACGCTGGCTCGTTGACAGTGACCATAACACCCTCAGTCATAAGCGATGTGAGCTCGCGAGCTGCAGCCTCGACCTTGTCAATCTCCTTCGACTCGATAGTGAATGACTGGAATAGGCTGTAGCCATTCATCTTGCTGCCAGCATAGTTGCCATCTGCATAAAGCGACTCGTAGTTCTCACTTATCGTGGGCATATCGAACGAGAGTGCCACGGTATCCACACCCTTTGAGACGAGAAAGTCGACAATCCTACGACTCTTTGTCTCGAGCTCGTTATAGCCCGCTGCAACATCGCTATTGTTAACCGTAAGCACGCCGTTGATTACGATGAGATCCGATACAAACTCAGTCTCACCAAGACCCGTCACAGCAATAGTGCCAGCCTCGCGTGACTTGCTCGTAAATGCAGCAGCAAGCACCATAGCCGAGAGCACCACCGCAGAGGCCAAGATGATATATTTCCACAACTTATCCATATTGATATACCATTATACGTTAAACAAGAAGTGCATAATGTCGCCATCCTCAACGACATACTCCTTACCCTCGATGCCAATCTTACCCACATCGCGGCAAGCACGCTCCGAGCCAAGCTCAACATAGTCGGCATACTTGATAACCTCGGCACGGATGAAACCACGCTCGAAGTCGGTGTGGATGATACCCGCTGTCTCTGGGGCCTTCATACCGCGACGGAAGGTCCACGCACGGCTCTCGTCAGCACCAGTAGTGAAGAATGTCTGCAAGTCGAGAAGACGATAAGCAGCCTTAATCAAGCGGCTCACGCCCGACTCCTCGAGGCCCATATCCTGCAAGAACATCTGACGCTCCTCGAAGGTCTCGAGCTCAGCAATATCAGCCTCGGCACTTGCTGCAACGATAAGCATCTCGGCACGCTCAGAAGCGATAGCTGCACGCACAGCCTCGGTATGTTGGTTGCCATTTACGGCTGACGCCTCGTCGACATTACAAACATACAACACTGGCTTATCGGTGAGCAAGTTAAGGTCAAAAACTGTCTTACGCTCCTCGGCAGTAAGCTCAACGGTACGAGCCGACAATCCCTGCTCCAAAGCCTCCTTATAGCGGCAGAGGATGTCGTACTGACGCTTAGCATTCTTATCACCCGCAGTGGCCTGTTTTTGGCACTTGCCAATACGATTCTCGATGGTTTCGAGATCCTTGAGCTGAAGCTCGGTGTCTATGATACCCTTATCACGCACTGGGTCTACGCTGCCATCGACGTGGGTGATATTCTCGTTCTCGAAGCAACGCAACACGTGGATAATGGCGTTGGTGTTACGAATATTAGCCAAGAACTTGTTGCCAAGGCCCTCACCCTTAGATGCACCCTTCACAAGACCTGCGATGTCGACAATCTCGATTGTTGTTGGCACAACACGCTTTGGATTGTCAATCTCGACGAGCTTGGTAAGACGCTCATCAGGCACAGTGATAACGCCCACATTAGGCTCGATAGTACAGAAAGGGAAGTTTGCCGCCTGAGCACGAGCATTCGACAAACAGTTAAAAAGTGTCGACTTACCAACATTTGGAAGTCCTACAATACCACATTGTAATGCCATAATCTATTTTCGTTTTTTATATTTTATTCGTTCTATTTTTGGTTTGTTAGTCAGCTTGCGATACGTTGACAAGGGCCTCGCGATAGGAGTTCAGGATGCGAGACTTAGAGATAAAGCCGAGGTAGTGACCCTGCTTGTCGACAACGGGCAACATCCAAGTGTTGCTCTGCTCGAAGCGAGGCATAATGCTCTGTATCATCTCGTTTTCAAGGATTCTATCAGGTGGCTGAATCATATAGTGCATAATTGATGTGTGCCACTTGTCGCGGTTAAACATATCGTGACGCAGATCATCGAGCTGCACAATACCGAGCAGCTTACCATAGCTATCCACCACAGGGAAGATGTTGCGACGTGCCGACGATATGATGTTGACAATATCGCCCAGCGTGAGCGACTCACGGATACGGATAAAGTCGGTCTCCATCAACTGGTCGAGACGCAGGAAGACAAAGGCCGAAGAGTCCTTGTCGTGGGTAAGAAGCTCGCCACGCATACGCAGCTGCTTGGTATAGATCGAGTCGCGGTCGAGGCTGTAGTTAACAGCAAACGAGATGCACGACACCACCATCAGCGGAATGAACAATCCGTAGCCATTCGAGAGCTCGGCGATAAGGAAGATAGCCGTAAGCGGAGCCTTCATAACTCCCGACATAACACCCGCCATACCGGCCAACGTAAACGAGGTAATAGAGACCTCCCAACCGAAGACAACGCGGCAAATAACGGCAAGAGTAGCACCAGCAAAGGCACCCACAAAGAGCGAAGGGGCAAACGTACCACCAACACCACCAGCGGCATTTGTCGTAGCCATAGCCACAACCTTGAAGAGCATAATGGCGATGAGGTAGATGATAAGGAACCAGTCAGCATCGCTGAACGAGTAGAAGATAGAGTTATCGAACAACTCCTCTGTACCTCCCGACATCAAGCTGCCGAAACTATCGTGACCCTCACCATAGAGCGGTGGGAACAAGAAGATGAGAAGACCGAGCGAGATACCGGCATACAACCACTTCTTCCACTGATTCTTAATCGAGTTATAGAAGCCACCGACCTTCGAGTTCACAGAGGTGAAGTAGTAGGCCATAACGCCACAGAAGCAGCCGAGGAGCACAAAGAGAGGCACCTGGGCCACCTTAAACATATCATCGGCATCGAGCGAGACAGCGATGATTGGCGAGAAGCCGTGCAACACAAGCGAGGTGATTGTAGCTGTCATCGAGGCCATCAACAGCGGGATAATAGACTTCGACGTGATGTCGAGCATCAAGATCTCGAGCACGAAGACTACACCCGTGATTGGGGCCTTAAAGATTGCTGCAACCGCAGCACCAGCACCACAACACAAGAGCAGTGTGATATTCTTGTAGTTGAGGCGTGCGAGCTTACCTATATTCGAGCCAATGGCAGCACCCGTAAGCACGATAGGAGCCTCAGGACCTACCGAACCACCAAAACCGATGGTCGTAGCACCACCCACAATCGAGGTCCAGGTGTTGTGGCCCTTGATGCGTGAGCCACCACGCGACATAGCGTATAGCACTCGCGTGACACCCTCCGAGATACCATCCTTGACGATATACTTAACAAAGAGCGTGGCAAGGATGATACCGATACCTGGGTAGACAAGGTACAACCACTGTGCCTGGTCGGCAGGAGTCCACGATGTGAGAAGCTCGGTGATGGTGTGAAGCAACGTATTGAAGATGAATGCTCCCACACCAGCACACAAACCCACAAGGATGGCGAGAATAGCCATCACCTGCGAGTTCGACAGACGACTGGTCAGGTGTTGGAAACCCTCGAATATGCGGTCCTTAATATTTTGTTCGAGTTTAATCATACCGATTTTATTCGACTACTTTCTAAACTGCTCTGCCTGGCGTGCGATGAGCTCCGAATCCTCGAAGTAGTTGATACGCATCGAACGACGCACATCAGCAAGAGTTGCAGCCGCAGCCTCACGAGCACGGTCTGAGCCACGCTTGAGGATGGCATAAACATCCTCGATATGCTGCTCGTAGTAGCTACGACGCTCACGGATAGGCTGAAGCAACTCCTCCAACACAGCAATGAGCAACTTTTTGCACTTAACATCGCCAAGTCCACCACGACGATAGTGCTCCTTCATAGCATCGAGGTTCTCGTATTCTGGGCAGTACTTAGCAAAGTGCTCAGGACGTGAGAAGGCGTCGAGGTAGGTGAATACGCAGTTACCCTCAACCTTGCCCGGATCCTCGATACGCAAGTGGTCGGGGTCGGTGTACATACCCATAACCTTCTTCTTGACATCGGCAGCCGAGTCCGAGAGATATATGCAGTTGCCCAACGACTTCGACATCTTTGCCTTACCATCAGTACCTGGCAGACGCAAGCAAGCCGAGTTTGTTGGAAGCATAATCTCTGGCTCCTGGAGGGTCTCGCCATAGACAGAGTTGAACTTATGCACAATCTCGCGTGTCTGCTCGATCATAGGCTCCTGGTCGGCACCCACAGGGACAGTCGTTGCACGGAAGGCCGTGATGTCGGCAGCCTGCGAGATAGGATAGGTGAAGAAGCCTACTGGCGTACCCTTACGCTGCTGGTTCTCGGCCTCCTCGCCATTCTCGGCAAAGCCACGGAGCTGAATCTCAGCCTTGACAGTTGGGTTACGCTGTAGACGCTGCACTGTGACGAGGTTCATATAGTAGAATGCCAACTCTGTGAGCTCAGTAACGTACGACTGGATGAAGATTGTCGACTTCTCTGGGTCGATGCCACAAGAGAGGTAGTCGAGAGCCACCTCAATGATGTTCTCACGCACCTTATCTGGATTGTCGGCATTGTCGGTGAGAGCCTGAGCATCGGCAATCATAATGAAGATATCGTCGTAGTCGCCCGAGTTCTGCAACTCGACACGACGGCTGAGCGAGCCAACAAAATGGCCCAAATGGAGTTTGCCCGTTGGGCGGTCACCTGTAAGAATTATCTTTTTCATATCGCTAAAAATTATCGTTTAGTTGGGGCATACACACTATATATATGCTCGTAGGCGACAAAAATAACAAAAATTTAGTGAGATTCCTATAAAACCATTCGAAATATAGATTTTTTTTATAACTTTGCCTGTAGCAAACAAGCAATCTTATACGAAAAACATTACTGACCTATGACTATAATTCAGCTCGAATACCTTATGGCAGTGGCAAATTGCGGCAGTTTTTCGCTTGCTGCCGAGCACTGTTTTGTGACTCAGCCATCGCTCTCGATGCAGATCAAGGCCCTCGAGGAGGAGCTTGGAGCAGTCCTCTTGGACCGCACAAAGAAGCCAATCATCCCCACAGCTGTGGGTGAAGTTGTGCTCGAGAAGGCTCGCGAGACACTTCGCTCATATAACTATATTCGTGAGGCTGTAGCAGAACTTCGTGGTGAGTGTTCAGGACGTATGCGACTCGGCGTTATCCCTACCATTGCACCCTACCTCCTACACAAGTTCATACCTACATTCATCAAGGAGTTTCCAAAGGTCGAACTCGAGATTCACGAGATGGTTACAGCCGACATCATCGAGGCCCTGAAACACGACAGAATCGACGCTGCGTTGGTGGCATCGGGAACCTGCGGTGAGGGCATTACCGAGCACGATCTATTTAGCGACCATTTCTACGCCTATTTGTCGCCCTCGCACCCACTCTTCGAGCGTTCAAACATCCGCATTGAAGATATTGATTTTAAAGACCTTATATTACTTAGCCGAGGCAACTGTATGCGTGATCAGATCTTCGAGTTGTGCCAGGCTGCCCACGAGATTCCATCGCACTTCTACTTTGAGTCGGGCTCGCTCGACACGCTTATGCGAATGGTCGACTGCACATCGTGTATGACAATCATTCCTGAGATGGCTTTAGAGTTCATTCCACAGTCGCAACGCAACCGCGTGAAGAGCATTGCCAAGGGTGCTACGTCGCGTCGTGTAGCACTTGCAGTGAGCCGCACATATGTTAAGCAGTCGATTGTCGAAGCACTCCGATCTACCATCCTAAAGTGCGTAAATCAGGAGAAGGTTTAACCCCTCGAAAAAGACGATATTCCTATTATGGGTAGGCTTCCAAAGAGTCTACCCATAATTCGTTATGGAGCAAAGAGTGCGGATTGCGTGCATATCTTTTTGTCAAGATGTTGATTTTATAACTTTTTTTTCATATCTTTGCAAAGATTATATGTAGCCTGCTTCGTACGTATGCACGCACGAGTCCACAACAGGCAACAAAAAAAGAGAAGTCGAAATAAAATAAGAACAGAATAAAAACGTTAGTTATGGAAAACTTGGAGAAATTGATTAATGCTATAGTTGAGGGTATTGACGACAAGAAGGGTCAGGGCATCGTATCGCTCGATCTTTCGGGCTTTGATGGTGCAATTTGCTCACATTTTGTAGTGTGTCACGCAGACTCCACAACTCAGGTCGACGCCATCTCGCAGGGTGTCGAGGAGAAGGTCTTCGAGGTTATGCACGAGTGGCCAACACGCGTCGAGGGTCGTCAGAATGCATTCTGGATCGCTATGGACTATGGCGACGTGATTGTCCACATCTTCCAGACCGAGCTTCGCGACTACTATCGTCTCGAGGAGCTCTGGGCCGATGCCCCAATGAAGCGTTACGAGTTCGGCGAGTAACAAATAGGTTTTACAATAGTTAAGTCTGATTAGGATTTTTAGAGAGATTTATGGCAGAAAATAGGGGCAACTCGCCTTTGCGACCACGTTTCAGCTTTATGTGGTTCTGGGCGATTGTTGCAATCGGAATCATCGGAGCCTCACTACTCGGCGATGGCGAAGAGCGTCCCATTGAGGGTGACTGGGAGATGGTCAACGGCCTCGTGGAGAATGGCTGTGTAGAGCGTATCGAGGTCAAGGACAAGGAGATGGCAAGCGTCTATCTCACCAAAGAGATGATAGACTCGCTGGCAAAAGATGAGCGTTTCAAGAATATGCCCAAGACAGGTGCACAGATTACGTTCAACACCGGAGGCGACGTTCAGGACTTCCGCGAGCAGATTGAGCGTGCAGAGCGTGTAGCTGCCGAGAATGGCATCGAGGCCGCAAAGGTTAAGATTAAGTATAGCCGTTCGGAAAAGGGTTGGGGAGAGTATATCTTCGACTTCCTGCCCTGGATTTTGATCATCGTCGTGTGGTTCTTCATTATGCGAGGAATGATGCGTGGTGCTGGCGGTGGCGGTGGCAATGGTGGCATTATGAACGTGGGCAAGGCTCGTGCTCAGATGGCCGACAAGAACAACAAAGACCGCGTGACATTCAAGGATGTGGCGGGCCTCGAAGAGGCAAAGGTCGAGATTATGGAGATTGTCGACTTTTTGCGTAAGGCCGACAAATATAAGGCTCTTGGTGCTAAGATACCAAAGGGAGCACTTCTTGCAGGCCCTCCAGGAACGGGTAAGACCCTCTTGGCAAAGGCTGTGGCGGGCGAGGCAAACGTTCCGTTCCTCTCGATTTCGGGTTCCGACTTTGTTGAGATGTTTGTAGGTGTGGGTGCTTCGCGTGTACGCGACCTCTTCGAGCAGGCCAAGAAGGTGGCACCTTGCATCGTCTTCATCGACGAGATCGACGCAATAGGCCGTGCTCGTGGCAAGAACTCTGGCTTCTCGGGTAACGACGAGCGTGAGAACACCCTCAACCAGTTGCTCACCGAGATGGATGGCTTCCAGACAAATGCTGGCGTCATCGTCCTTGCGGCAACAAACCGTGTTGATATCTTGGATAAGGCTTTGATGCGTGCTGGTCGCTTCGACCGCCAGATTGAGGTGGGCTTGCCAGATGTCAAGGAGCGTAAGGAGATCTTCGATGTGCACCTCCGCAAGCTCAAGCTCGACAAGAAGCTCGACCGCGAGTTCCTTGCAAAACAGACACCAGGCTTTGCGGGTGCAGATATTGCAAACGTATGCAACGAGGCGGCACTCATCGCTGCACGTAACGATAAGGATTGTGTAACACAGGAGGATTTCCTCGCAGCCATCGACCGTATCGTTGGCGGCTTGGAGCGTCGCAATATGCCGATGACAGCCAAGGAGCGTCGCTCGACAGCTATCCACGAGGCGGGACACGCAACAGTGATGTGGCGTTTGAAGAACTGCGATCCTGTGCTCAAGATTACGATCATCCCTCGTGGCCGCTCGCTCGGTGCTACGTGGTACCTGCCTGAGGAGCGTGTTAACCACAACGTGGAGCACTTTATGCACAAGCTTGCGGGCTTGCTTGGTGGTCGCATCGCCGAGCAGATGCTTCTCGATGTGACAAGCACAGGTGCAATCAACGACTTGGAGCGTACGACAAAGACTGCTTATGCAATGGTGACCTACTACGGTATGAGCCCTAAGGTGGGTAACATCAGCTTCTACGATGCTACGGGTCAGCGTGATATGTTCACAAAGCCATTCTCGGAGCAGACAGCAGTGACCATCGACGAGGAGGTGCGTCGCATCGTTGATGAGGCTGTGGCCCTCACACGCCAGATCATCGAGGCGGAGCGTGAGAACATTGAGCGACTTGCCGACCTGCTTCTCGAGAAGGAGACAATCTTTAGCGAAGATGTCGAGTCGATTCTCGGCAAGAATGCCCAGCAGATTGAGAAGGAACTCCACGAGCCTAAGGGTGAGGATAGCACCAACGGTGAGCAGAGACCTGAGGGCGAGACAATAACTACTGACGAGGGTGATATAACATATGTTATCGAGCCTTCGACAACTAATGAAGAAACCACAAAAACAGAGTAAACGATGAGCGACAAGCTGAAAAACTTTTTGGTGCGTACGGCCAGCGGTGCGGTGCTTCTTGCCGTGGTGCTTGGTGCAGCCTTTGCAGGACCTTTGGGCTATAGTGCCCTACTGCTTCTTATCACTGGAGTGGGCGTCTGGGAGTTTTATGCTCTGGCTCGTGCTAAGGGTGTGGAGCCTCAGCGTGTGTTGGGTCTTGTCGGCTCGTTGGCACTCACCATTGTGGGAGCGTGTCTCTGCTGGTGTCGTTACATTGACGACGATAGCTCTCGACTGGAGAGCTATGTCGAGAATGGTGCTTTCGTTGGCTTAGTGATCACAGTTCTTGTGGTTATGTTTGTATTCGTTGCCGAGATATTCCGCAACCGTCAAACACCTATTCACAACATCGCAACAACCATCTTGGGTATGGTCTACGTGGCACTTCCTATGTGCTTGATGGCTCTGATACCAATGCTTTTGCAGAATCCTGATTGGTGGAATCCAGAGTGGAATCCACTCTACTTCTTGTTCTACCTCTTCCTTGTGTGGGGCAACGATGTGTTTGCCTACCTCTTTGGCATCACGCTCGGCAAGCACCGTCTCTGCGAGCGTCTCTCGCCTAAGAAGTCGTGGGAGGGATTTGCTGGTGGCATCGCAGGCTCAATGGCCGTAGGTGCTATCGCTGCTGCGGTGCTCGGCGAGAGCTACATATTCTGGATTGGTCTGGCCGTAATTGTGGCCCTTTCGAGCGTTGTTGGCGACCTTATTGAGTCGATGTTCAAGCGTGATGCGGGCGTCAAGGACTCAGGCAACATCCTACCTGGTCACGGTGGTATGCTCGACAGATTCGATGCACTCATCATATCGGCACCTTTCGCCATTATGTACATTGTCTTCACATCGATTTTCTTTTAACTGAACTAACCTAAAAACTATATTATATGAAGATTAACAAAGAGGGTTACTTGATAATTGGCACCACGGGCGTCATCTGCGTTGCAATATGGATGCTCGTATATCTCTTTATCGACACGCCCATCGCCATTATGTGGATTATGGCGGCTCTGCTCTTCGTCTTTTGGTTCTTCGTTGCAGCCTTCTTCCGTGAGCCTCGCCGCGTGCAGATTCACGACTCGGAGCTCATCTTCTCGCCTTGCGATGGTCGAGTAGTAGTCACCGAGGTTGTGTCGGACGACGAGTATGTTAAGGGCGAGATGATGCAGATCTCGATATTTATGTCGGTAACGAATGTGCATATCAACTGGATGCCTGTGAAGGGTGTAGTGGAGTATTTCAAGCACCACCACGGCCGCTTCCTCGTGGCGTGGCATCCGAAGTCATCGACCGAGAATGAGCGTACGACGACTGTTGTTCGCCTCGACGATGGCCGCAAGGTGCTCATCCGCCAGATTGCAGGCTTCGTGGCACGACGCATCGTGTCGTATATGAAGCCAGGCAATAGCGTGGAGCAGAATAGCGTGATGGGATTCATCAAGTTTGGCTCGCGAGTTGATATCCTTATCCCTAAGGATTCTGAGTTGTTCGTTGAGATTGGTGACCCTGTGATTGGCTCGCAGACACCTATTGCACGCCTCAAGCGTCAGGAGTAACACAACAGGAAAGAGAGGATGGAGCTTAGTAAGATACTCAGAGGCATTGTTACTATGTTGGTTGCAGCAGCGGTGCTGTGGCTAATGTGGTATCTTCGTAGTGTCGTGCTCTATATTCTCATCTCGGCCGTTCTCGCCATTGTGGGTCGTCCACTTGTTGACCGCCTCGGCAAGCTGAAGTTTGGCAGCTGGCAGCTACCAAGAACAGTGGCAGCAAGCATCACACTGATGCTTATGTGGGTTGTTATAGGCGGCCTGGGAATACTCTTCATCCCACTTGTAGTGAGCAAGGTCAACGAGCTACTCACACTCGACTGGAATAGTCTTGGCGAGACGCTTCAAACACCCCTTGCAGCCATCGAGGAGTCGATAAACAGACACTTCACAACGCCTGTCATAGACGTGGTAAAGATTCTGGAGGATATCTTCTCAAAGCTCTTCGCAGGAGATCTTGTCTCGACATTTACCAACGTAGCATCATCGGTTGCAGCGATCGGCATTGCGGCATTCTCAATAACGTTTATCACCTTCTTCTTCCTGCGTGACGATGGACTCTTCTACAAGATTGTGGCCCTCTTCTTCCCTGAGCGTTTCCAGAGAAACATCTACCACGCCCTCGACTCCATCACTTCGCTGCTGACACGCTATTTCGGTGGCCTAATGGTCGAGAGCTCTATACTTATGGTAGTAATCTCTGTTGCAATGTTGCTCTTTGGTATGAAGCCGAGCAACGCACTAATCACAGGACTCATTATGGGCATTATGAACCTTGTGCCCTATGCAGGACCCGTCATCGGATGTCTCATCTCGATAGTTATAGGCGTTATCACCCCTATTGATGGCGATATGGGCTACACAGCCATAGTTATCGCCTCGACAATTATGGTAGTTAAGATTATCGACGACTTTATCATACAGCCCACACTCTACTCGGAGCGTGTGAATGCCCACCCACTCGAGATATTCCTTGTGATACTCATCTCGGGCCACGTGGGTGGTGTAGTGGGTATGTTGCTGGCAATACCTCTATATACAGTTATACGTGTTATTGCCCGTGAGTTCTTCTCGGAGTATGGTGTTGTGCGTCGACTCACAGGTAAAATGGACGAAAAATGATAGAGATCGTAGCAGAGGTTATTCACGGAAAGAAGATTGGTAGAGCCCTCGGTTTTCCCACAGCAAATATGTCGCTGGAGGGTTACGAGGTGGAGCGTGGCGTCTATCGCTCATCGGTCACTATCGATGAGGTTGAGTATCGTGCAATGTCGAACGTCGGCATACGCCCCTCTGTGGGAGGCAAGGAGCTGCTGCTCGAGACCCACGTCATAGGCTTTCGTGGCGACCTTTATGGTCGTAGGCTACGCATAAAGCTTCAGGAGAAGATTCGCGACGAGAGACGCTTTGCGTCGATAAGCGACCTCAAGGAGCAGTTGCAACGCGACTACGACACGATAAAAAATGGTATGTAACACCCCTTTTTTAACACTTATAACCTGCGGTCAGCAGCAAGCTGACCCAATAAGAGAAGCTGTCTAACAACCCTGTTAGACAGCTTCTCCACTTTACAAACTTAACATACACTTTATGGAATATAGCGAGACTACTCCTCGACACATCGACGCTCAAGCTCCTCGAAGCGGGGGAAGAGGATATTGTTCTCGAGATGGATATGCTCGAAGAGAGCATCCATAAAGGCCTCGAGATCCTGCAACATTAGGCGGTACGAGGGGCAAGCATCGTCGGGTGCTTGGAAGTTATTGAGCAGCGAGCGTATATATTTGTAGCGAGTACCCTCATCGTTGTGCTCACGAAACATCACACGTATAGGATTAGCCACAGAGCCGCAATGCATCTTCTCGTGCTTGAGGCCACGCTCAGCCTGGTCGAAGAGCTTATAGCAGTATGGAAAGAGTATCTGCTCCTCCTTCTGGAGGTGGTTCTCAAGGTCCTCGAGTGAGAAGGCAAAGTGGTCACGAAGCTTGAGAAGCTCTGGGTGACGGTCGCCGTGAGAGTGTGCCACACGCTCAATGTCGAGAAGAAGCTGCGGGCCACGTCGGCGTATGTTGCGGTGGTGAATCTTGAGAACGTAGTCAATTAGCAGGTCCGTAGGCCAGCTATCAAAGGGTATCACACTCTGCTCCTCACTCTTGATGTTATCAAGTGCCTCGAGCACAGAGTAGGTGTCGGCACCCGCCAGACGACAAGCATCGCCGAGGTTAACCGCTCCGCCACAGCAGAAGTCAATACCAAAATATTTAAAAACACGTACAGTAGCAAAGTTATCGTTGACAATCGAACGAATACTGCGACTTAAAAGGTGTGAGTTGCTCATACTTTTTTATCTGTTTAGTTTATTTTTCTGGTTGCAAAGATAGTGCAAAATAGTATAAGCTGCAAATCGGAAATTTTTATTGTGCGATAATCAAAACTTATATCACAAGAGACGGTTATTGATATTTTGGGTTAATTGGTTGCACGTTAAAATTTTTTTTATTAACTTTGTTAAAAGAAGCTACTACGACAAACAATCTAAAAAAATTAATATTATGAAAAGATTTATTGTTGCATTATGCACTCTACTCCTATGCTGCGGCATTGAGGCACAAGCACAGGTTCTCAAGTTTGATGCTACGGACTTCGCCTATCGCACAAACTACAACGGACGCTGGAGTGACTGGACAGATTGGGAGGATTGCTCAATCCTCGTGGTGCTCAATACCGACAAGGAGGAGATCAACATCTACAGTGCCGAGCCTCAGGAGCTCACAATCTACGCTGGTGACGGCGAGTTCTACCCAGATAACTCAGGCGGTAAGCAGGCAGAGTTTAAGTGCGTGGACCTCGATGGTCAGCGTTGCACTGTACGCATAAGGATCCAGGACGATGGGCAGTGGCAGCTCTACGTAGACTACAGCAACATATCATATGTCTACTGCATTGAGCCACGCTAACAGAGATAATAGATGAGCGATTGAGGACTGTTCAACATAGGTTGGGCAGTCCTCTTGCTTTTGATACGGTCCGGCATAGGATGGCGAGGACGTGAAGTGATACACTCTGCTTCCTACCACCATCACATACACTTGCACAACATAGACTCTGCACCGCAGGATAATGATTGCTGAGGAGAGATAAAAAAGCAGCGGCAACCATCTCTGATTGCCGCTTTGTGACTCCGCCAGGATTCAAACCTGGAACCGCTTGATCCGTAGTCAAGTACTCTATTCAGTTGAGCTACGGAGCCATTCCTTTGCTTTTGCGAGTGCAAATGTATAACAAATATTTCATTCCACCAAATATTTTTCAAAAAAAATGAAATATTTTTTCATTATTTTTCAGTCACTACATCTTATATATTGTATATCAGCGACTTACCCAACACAACTTTTTTCACACTTTTTTTGTCCGAAACGCACTATTTTGCACTACTATCCCACTTAGAGCCCCAAAATTGATTTTTTAAAACTCTAAACGGAGGGCAGCCGTCTGCATAGATTTAGCAAATCGACAACGATTCGAGCCTAAAATTTCGCAGCCGAGTAACAAAACTGAACGTTGAGCAAAGAAAAAGGGCGAAACCTAAGCATACTCGACGTACGCAGGTTTCGCCCTAAATCTAATATCAGAGTCGCCTCGTTAGGCTGCTTCTCTACTTGAGGTGCTCACCAAGGATTCTATCTACATCCTCACCACGAAGGTTCTTAGCCACGAGCTTGCCCTCTGGAGAGTAGAGGAAGTTTGAAGGGATAGAGTTAACGTTGTAAGCCTCGCCAGCAGCCCAGTCGCCATTTGAGCCAGTGCCCCAAACGTTGATCCAAGACATACTGTTCTCCTGGATAAACTGCTTCCAGCCCTCCTCATTGCCGCTACGGTCGAATGACACACCATAGATCTCAAAGCCCTTATCTGCATACTTAGCATAGGCCTCAACAAGGTAAGGGATCTCGCCACGGCAAGGACCGCACCAAGTTGCCCAGAAGTCTACCAACACCCACTTACCGCTCTTTGTGATATCGGAGAGTGTGACGTCAACACCCTCAGTATTCTTGAGTGTAAGGTCGATCAAGTCGCTACCGATAGAGGTACGCTTGATAGCCTGGTAGCTATTCAAATACTCAAACTTCTTGTCGATAAGATCGAAGAGCTCAGCAGCACGAGCCTCATCGCCACCAAAGCGGTTAAACTCGATAAGCATACGCAAAGATGTAGGATTCTGAGAGTTCTCGACGATGCTATTGTCTATAGTCTGCAACAACTCCTGGTATGTAGCCTCGGCCTCAGCCTCGGTTTGTGCAGAGTAGAGTGCACTAACGAGTGGACTGAGCTTCTCGTTGAAGCCACGCAAGATGTCGTTGTAGCGTGAACCCTCAATCTTGATACGCTTAGACTCAGCATCAAACGAGAATGTTACGTCAGTACTATCAGTGATAACCTCGGCAAATGCACGGCCATTAACATAGAGTGTGTAGTACTGCTCGTTCTGCACCTCAGCAGCGAGAGTAAAGAGCTGATTCTCGTCGAGCGTAGTTGTAGCGATATCCTCCTTAGAGCCGCTAAGACGGAGAACTACAGTGTCGCCAGCAACAAGCTGCTCGTGGCCTGTAAGCACACCCTTAAAATTCATTGTTGGTTTACTACCAGCAGTACACGACACGATGGCCGCGAGTGCCAAAACTGAAAACAAAATCTTTTTCATAATCACCTATTATTAATTATTATGTTTTTTACTTTATCCTATCTGGGTTCGACTTCACGAAGGCCTCCCACGACGAGCTGCCCTTGCGGGATTTACTATCGCCACCAAGACCCTTGCGTCGATCACCTGCGGTTGCACGCGTCAGTGGATTCGATGTTGTGAACCAGTGGCAGAGTGCCACAGCCATACCGTCGGTAGCATCGAGCTTACGCGGCGTATAATCGGTGCCAAGTATCGAGTTGATCATCGTTGCCACCTGCTGCTTCGAGGCCTGACCACGACCCGTTATAGCCTGCTTGATGCGTGTGGGTGCATACTCGGCAATTGGCGTAGAGTCGGTGCAGCTCAGCACCGCAGCAATGGCAACACCCTGAGCACGACCGAGCTTGAGCATAGACTGCACATTCTCGCCAAAGAAGGGCGACTCAAAGGCCACTTCAGTGGGCTGATAGCTCTGGGTGAGGTTCCTGACTCGCTCGAAGATGTAGCGTAGCTTCTGGTGAGCGTCCGATATCTTGTGCATATCAATCTCGCCCATAACCACAGCCTGAGGCTTGCCCGCCACTATCTCGATAATGCCGTAGCCCATATAGTTGGTTCCTGGGTCGATACCCATTATGCGAAGAGCACGACTCACCCTACTTCTCCTCGATCTTTGTCAAACGCTTCTCGATATCACGCACCTTGAATGCAATATCTGGGAGATTCTTGAACACTGCAAACGAGCGGTGGTACTGCACACCTGGAAGTGAAGGGTATCCAAAGCGAATCTCATTATCTGGAACATTCTTATCGAGGCCACTCTTAGAGCCAATCTTACAGTTGTTGCCCACGGTGATATGGTCAGCAAAGCCCACCTGACCACCTACGAAGCAGTTAGAGCCAATCTTCGTTGTACCAGCGACGCCAACCTGTGCCGACATAACTGTGTTAGAGCCAATCTCAACATTATGGCCAACCTGGATGAGGTTGTCGAGTTTAACGCCCGAGCGAATGATTGTAGAGTCGGTCTTAGCACGGTCAATGCAGGTGTTAGCACCAAGCTCAACATTATCCTCAATGATGACATTGCCGAGCTGTGGAATCTTTGCAAAGGTACCATCCTCCTTTGGAGCATAGCCGAAACCGTCGGCACCAATGACAACGCCTGCGTGCAAGATGCAGTTCTTACCAATACGGCAACCCTCGTAGATCTTGACACCAGGATAGAGCTTTGTGCCCTCGCCAATAACTACATTATCGCCGATATAGCACTGAGGATATACCTGGACGTTGTTGCCAAGCTTGGCTGAAGACTCAACAACGGTAAAGTCGCCAACATAGACATTCTCGCCCACCTCGGCACCCTCGTGGATTGAGGCGAGCTTAGAGATACCACTCTTTCGAGGACGTGTAGCGTTATACATCTCGAGGAGATTGAGCACACACTGACCGACATTCTCGACCTTGATAAGAGTAGTCTTGACCTCGGCTGATGGCTCGAAGGTCTTGTCTACAAGGACTATAGAGGCCTCAGTGGTATAGACATACTGCTCATACTTAGGGTTAGTGAGGTAGGCCAAGGATCCCGCCTTGCCACCATCAATCGACGACACTGTCGACACTGTAGCATCTTTGTTGCCGACAACCTCTCCTGAGAGGAGTCCTGCAATCATCTCTGCTGTAAACTGCATAATCTTATTCTTCGTTTTTAAGTTTTAATCTCTAAAGATACTCCTCGAGCTTTATGCCCTCGGGAAGGAGGTTGCCAACGGGATGGCCAAAGGTGTGGAGTTCACGCACAAGCGACGAGGAGATGTGCTCGACATCTTTCGATGCAAAGAGCACCACGGTCTGCAACTCGGGAAAGACCTCGCGATTGGCACGATCCATAGTACGCTCATACTCAAAGTCTTGAGCATTGCGAACACTGCGAATGATGATCGATGCACCGAGACGGCGAGCCTCATCGCCCGTAAGCGTTGTATAAGTGGTAACTTCGACACGTGGCTCATCGCGATAGACTTGCTCGATGAGAGCCTTTCGGGCCTCAACGCTGAGCAATCCTCGCTTAGTTATGTTGTGACCAATAGCGATGATAACACGGTCGACAAGGCGTAGTGCCTCCTCGACAATGGCCGCGTGGCCCTTAGTGAAGGGATCGAACGATCCTGGAAATATGGCTACTCGTAGCATAACCGATAATCTATATTTTGACAAAGGTACGCAAAAAATCTTACAAACTCAATTTTTGTGGCCTAAATCGCTTCAAAAGATGGTCCATTTTATCTATTTCAACTACCTTCGCCTACGCTTGGAGACTCTCTTGGGCTTTGCGATATCTATATACTCTGTATAAACGACCTGCGTAGCAGGATTAGAGGACCACACATCTTGGCGAATAGCCTTAGTGCCGAAGCGAAAGAATAGGAACTTGCGAGGCACTCGATGGACAACCTGATAGATTGTGTCGCGATGCTCGACATCGACATAGAGGCTGTCGGAGGCCACCCTACCACTGAGCGTTGTGTGGCCAAGCTCCGCATCGAAGAGCCTCACTGTGTCGCAAACGATGACCGTATCACGAAGGGCTACAGCGGTCTCTGTTCGCATATGTGTGACGCTCTTAGCATAACTCTCAGCACGGTTGAGCCGCACACGCAGCGACCGTATATTGCGAGCATCATCATCTCTTAGACGCCGCAGCTCGTCGACACGAAGTTCAAGAATGGCGGCAGAGGCAGCTGAGTGTTCGAAGCGAGTCTTATAGAGCACCACGTCGCCCAGCAGAGCCACCTGGTTCTGCTCCAAACGCCTTATATTCTCGCGACTCTGATGGAGCATCACAGAGCTAAAAATGGCTATAGCCGTGGCCACAGAGGCCACGATAAAGAGTGCTTTGTTCATAGGATTTGGTTATTAGATTCCTGACAAAGATAGCTTTGCGGCAAGGTCGCGTTTTCCATATATTCTGGAAAATCGGCAGAAAGAGTGTAATTAGAGATAATTAATTTCAAAATTCGGGCAGTAGTTCTCAAAAAAATACTTATCTTTGCATAATATATAACTCTTGATTTAGAATTTTTTACAACCAATAAAACATATCAACCAAATTATGGCTACTAATTATTCAGGCAAAACTCGTATCGAGAGCGACCTTCTCGGTGAGATGGAGGTGCCCGTTGAGGCTCTCTATGGTGTTCAGACACTCCGTGGTATTGAGAACTTCCCAATCAGCTGCTTCCACCTCTCGGACTACCCATTGTTCATCAATGGTTTGGCAATGACCAAGCTTGCAGCAGCTCAGGCTAACCACCAGCTCGGTCTCTTGACCGATGCTCAGTTTGACGGCATCTCAAAGGCTTGTCTCGAGATTCTCGAAGGTAAGCACCACGACCAGTTCCCTTGCGATATGATTCAGGGTGGTGCTGGTACAACTACTAATATGAATGCTAACGAGGTTATCGCCAACCGTGCACTCCAGATTATGGGCCACGAGGCAGGTGAGTATCAGTACTGCTCGCCTAACGACCACGTTAACTGCTCACAGTCTACAAACGACGCATACCCTTGCGGTATCCACCTCGGTTTGTATGCTACTCACCTCGTATATATGAAGCACTACAACGCCCTCATCGAGTCGTTCGAGAAGAAGGCTAAGGAGTTTGCTCACATCCTTAAGATGGGTCGTACACAGCTCGAGGATGCTGTGCCTATGACTCTCGGTCAGACATTCGGTGCCTTCGCTCAGATCTTGAAGGAGGAGCGTAAGAACCTCGAGTTCGCTGCAGAGGAGTTCCTCACAGTGAATATGGGTGCTACAGCTATTGGTACCGGTATCTGCTCAGAGCCTGAGTACGCTGAGAAGTGTATCGCAGCTCTTCGCCAGGTTACTGGCTGGGACATCAAGCTCGCTGAGGACCTCGTGGCTGCTACATCTGATACTACTTGTATGGTTGGCTATTCATCAGCTTTGCGTCGTGTGGCTGTTAAGCTCAACAAGATCTGTAACGACCTTCGTCTCTTGGGCTCAGGTCCACGTTGCGGTCTCCACGAGTTCGACCTTCCAGCACGTCAGCCAGGCTCATCAATTATGCCAGGTAAGGTTAACCCAGTAATCCCTGAGGTTATGAACCAGATCTGCTACAAGGTTATCGGTAACGACGCTTGCGTGGCTATGTGTGCTCAGGAGGCTCAGATGGAGCTCAACGCTATGGAGCCTACAATGGCACAGTGCTGCTTCGCGTCTGCAGAGATTATGATGAACGGCTTCGACACATTGCGTGTTAACTGCGTAGATGGCATCAAGGCTAACGAGGAGCAGTGCTTGAAGTATGTTCAGGATAGCTTCGGTATCGTGACTGCACTCAACCCAGTTATCGGCTACAAGAACTCTACTAAGATTGCTAAGGAGGCTATGGCTACTGGTCGTCGTGTTTACGACATCGTGCTCGAGCACGGCATCCTCACTAAGGAGGAGCTCGACACTATTCTATTGCCTGAGAATATGATTAAGCCTGTGAAGCTCGATATCAAGCCTCGCCGCTAATTTTCGATTATAAGGGGCCATCTACTGCCGCTAGCAAAAATGCCGTCAATGGGACGTACTACCCATCGACGGCATTTTTTTGCCGAGCGTTGTATCTGCTACCTTATAATCAAAAATCAAAGACAAGAGCCTGCGTCAAGTACTATACCTGGGTGGTTTCTTTTGGGATGGTGATGGGTTCTGGGAGGGGGTGAGTTCGGTGGGTTCCTATGGGTTAGGATGAGTTTATATTTTCGGGTGCTTTTATATCTAAAGCACCAAAGAGCTTGAGGAGTTTAAGGAGTTTACGGATTTAGCACCTTCTCCCTAACTTCACTAAATTCCCTAACATCCCCACTAGAACTCACTAGAACTCACTAGAACCCACCAACTCCCACAACCCCCTTCTCGCCCCCTACCGCAAAAAAAAATTAGCAGCCTGGCGATTGCCAAGCTGCTAATTTTATACCCCGCAGGGTTATGCTTTCATTCGTTTAGAATGTAGTATCGTCGCGGTGATCCTTAACGTTTGCCTTCTTCAAGAATGACATATAGAGACCGTTCTCGTAGATAGACTGCTCCTTCTCGGTGAGAGGAATACGCTCCTCAGAGTAAGTTGCTGGATCAACCTCGCCGTTGATCTTGTTAACAACGAAGACGTAAGCTGAACGTGCACCCTTAACCATCTTAACGTTACCAGTCTCAGTAGTTGCTGCGATAGCACCGATGAGGTGAGCGTCGAAGTTGTTGTCTGCATACTTAGCACCCTCGAAAGTCTCAGCCTTAGCACCCTCAAGAGCCTTAGCAGCCTCCAAAGTGTTAGCCTTCTCTACGAGCATAGCATACTTCTTATCCTGAGTGAGCTTACGACGGATAGCTGAGTCGTTGAGAGGCTCAAACTCCTCGTTATCGATATTGATAACCAAAGCTACGTATGTAACACCGTCGATAACAAACTGCTTAGACTCGCCAAGCTCAGCACCGTTAGCCCAGTTAGCCATATTAGTTGAATTAGGTACACCCTGAACCATTGATGGAGAGTTGCTGAATACATCAGCACGAGTTACTGTTGCAACGAGTGGGTTCTTCGATACAGCCTTAGCCGCCTCAGCGAAGGTCTCGTTAGTGTTACCCATCTTAGAGCTGAACTCATCAACCATAGCCAATACAGCACGGTTAGTCTCATCGCTTGGAACGATCTGTCGGTCGAGGTTAGCTGTGAGCACGAAACGCTTGTCAGCACCAACACCATTGATCTTAACAACTGTTGATACGCCACTTGTGTTGAAAGCGAAGATATCACCAACCTGGCGACCTACGAAGTGCTTAGTGTCGCTAACAGGCATCTGCGTGAAGTTGATAGTCTGAGTGTTAACCTCAGTAGCCTCCTGCAACTTCTTGAAGTCGCCACCATTAGCCTTGAGCTCCTCAACAGCCTTCTCAGCAGCTGCAAGGTCAGTGTAGTTAGCTACCTCGATGTCGAATGACTCAGGAGCTGTGATGTCAGAAATGAGGTAACGAGCAGTCCAGACATTATTCTTAACCTCAGGACCATAGCCCTTGCCAGCCTTGAAAGCCTCAGCAACCTCTGCCTGAAGATTCTCGTAAGCAGTGTAGTATGACTGAACCTTACCACCAGCAGCACGAACAGCAGCCTTGATAGCGTCTGTGTTCTCAGCGGCAGCAACCTTAGCATCGAGAGCCATAACCTCAGCCTCGATAGCCTTCTTATCCTCCTCAGTTGCCTGACGGTCGAAACGCACGTAACGGATAGTGCGGCTACCGAACTTAGCATTTGCCTTGCGGTTAGCATCGTAGTAAGCCTGAACCTCCTCATCGGTAACAACTACATCCTTATCCTCGATAGCTGTGTAAGGAATCTCGACATACTCACCATCGAAAGTGAGCTTATCGTTGCGAAGAGCCTGAGCTACATCGAGCTTGTTGAGGTAGTGACCAGCAGCCAACACGTCGATGAACTTCTGGTTGGCGAGCTGCTGATGAGCAAAGTACATATCGCGACCATAGATGATGCTGATGATCATATCAATCTGCTCTGCTGGGTAGCCTGCCTCGACATACTGAGCACGGAGGTCAGAATACTGCTGTGTGAGGTGAGCCTCAACCTCAGCATCTGTAGCGTAGACGCCAACAGTCTCGTAAGCAGGAGCGATGAAGTTGTTGAACATAAGAGTCTGGAACGCCATTGCAGCAGCCTGATCGTGGCCAACGTTCACAAGACGACCCATAAAGTTGAGGGTCTGGAGCTGGCTGTAGATGTCACGAAGACGTGCGTACTCAACGTGCTTGATCTCCTTGTCTGCGATTGTGAATACTGTAGGGCCGTTAATCTCATCCTCTGTAGGCTGGTTAACGAAGGTATTGCTGTCGATGTTAAGTGCAAAAATCACAAGCACAACAGCAATAAGTCCGGAAATAAGGAAGCCGAACTTAGTTTTCAAAGTGTTTAATGATGCCATAACTGTTTTATTTATTTTATTTTGTTATTTTCATTTAAGGCTTCAAAGGTAGTAATTTTTTTATAAAAAATACGCTCTTACCACCCTTTTTTGCTATTAGTTCACGAATTAGCGGTGATATATCGTCTTTTTCAACATAAATTACTTGGTTGAAAGACGATGAAGACTCACCAAATCGAGACGCGACTGCTCACGACGCAGTATCTTGATCATATAATCTCCCACGTTGATATGCTCACCCTCGTGCGGGATACCGCCGTGCTTGGCGATGATAAATCCCGCCAAAGTGTCGTACTCGTCATCCTCGTCAAGGCCGAGTTCATACTTCTCGTTAAGGTACTCAACCTCAAGGCGTGAGGAGAATATCCACTCGCCATCGCCCACAACTCGCTCGACAAGCTCCTGAACATCATGCTCATCTTCGATCTCGCCAAAGATCTGCTCCAAGACATCCTCAAGCGAGATGATACCTGCCGTGCCACCAAACTCGTCGATGACAACAGCAATGCTCGCCTTTCGCTTTGTGAAGGTCTCGAGCATAGCCTGCAGAGGCATAGTCTCGGCGACATATATAGTCTTGATAAGGATATCGGAGAGGTTCTCGGGATTCTCGAATAGGCTCTTCGAATTTACATAGCCAATGATATTGTCAATAGAGTCGTGCCACACGAAGATTCTCGAGAACTTGGTCTCAATGAATCGGTCGGTGAGTTCCTGAATAGTAGTAGACTCAAGATCAACAGCCTCGACATCAACACGTTGAACCATACAGTCTCGAACCCTTAGGTCGGCAAAGTCGAGTGCATTTTGGAATAGGCGTATATCCTCCTCCTCTTCGCTCTGCACCTCGACATTATCGTCATCGACAAGGCGTGCGAGGTCATCGCGATTAAACTCTGTCTGCTCCTCACGAGGCTCTATCTTGCTTCCCGTAAGACGAAGAATTGCATACGAGAGGAGAGTGGTAAGGCGTGAGATTGGGTAGAGGATGATATATAGAACATACATCACAGGTGAAGACACCAAGTAGTAGAAGTTGGGCGAACGACGCACAATAGACTTAGGTATATACTCACCGATGAAGATGATGATGATTGTCGAAATGATGGTCTGGGCCAGAGGATTATCAACTGAGAAGTACTCGGCCAAGAGCGTAGATATGTATATAGAGTAGACAACAAGTGCGATGTTGTTGCCCACAAGAATCGTTGTGATATAGTTGCTCGAGTTGCGTGAGAAGAGCTCTGCTATGCGGTCAAACATAGGGCTCTGCTTGCGGTCAATCTCCTCACGTAGACGATTGCGACTAAGGAACGCAATCTCCATACCTGAGCAGAATGCCGAGAATAATAGCATCAGCGAGATTACAACAATCTGTGTTAGTAGCGGGGTTTCCATATATTTATAATATAGTACACCTATTTCTTGCGAGGTGTTTCGCCATCGCGTTTTGCAGGCTGCGTACCCTTCGCGGCAGTGCCCTTTGACGAGGTACCACTCTGAGGCTTAGACTGTGGCGATGATGAGCCCTTACCCGAAGTACGGCCAGATGTGGGATCAACACCAGTTTTAACATCAAGCGAAGTAGAGAGCGAAACCTGCTGCTTATTTGTCTGAGGACGCTGCGGTCTATGGGTTGATGAACCTCCAGGACCCATCGACTTATCGGATGATGGGAAGGTAGACATAGATGTGTTTACTGTACCGCCACGTTGCGTAGCCTTAGAGTCACGAGGCGTAGGACGGCCACCAGGACGTGGACGCTTATCATCCTTGCCCGAACCACTCTTACCCTCGTTCTTACCACCCTTGTCTGCACCCTTGTCGTCGGCACTCTCCTCGACAGGCGAGAAGTCAAACTCCATCTCGCTCTTATACTTTCTGAAGTGGATGTTCTTAAGATCCTCATCTGCCTCGAAGCCCACGCCGAAGTGCCAACCATCTGGCTGAAGGACCTTGGTGTCGACATTAGAGTAGATCTTCTTAGTGCGAGCATCCCAGAACAACTGCTGAGTGTAGACCTCCGTAAGGCCTGTAACGATGGTGTCGCCCGACTTGCGGTTCTTCTTGACAATCACCACATTACCCTTAGCCTCCCAGAGCTTCTGCTTATCGTAGTAGATAGCGTAGTTTGCCGTGATTGTGGCATCCTCAAGCGAGAGGGAGTCTGAGGTATATGTGACCATCTTAATACCATCGCGAAACTCCTGATATGGGTTTTTAGCGAGGCTATAGCCCTCGATTATGGGGGCTGTGAATGAGTATGAGCGTTTTCCGTTCTCGGTCATCACAATGGTACGATTCTCGCTACGCTCAGTCATAAGCGTCTCGAGGTCATACTCTACAGTGGTACGAGAGTCGCTACACGAGGATAGCAATGTAGCACTCCCCAAGAAGAGGAGTGCTAACAATGCATATCTAAATGTTGTGTGACGCATAACGCTCATCAGTTACAACAGATTAGCGGTAGCGAACAGTTGTTGACTTACCACTTGCGAAACCGCAACGAACAGTGTAGCCCTGACCAGCCTGGAGCTCAGCGAAGAAGCAAGTCTCCTGGGTAGGGAATGCTGAACGGTAAGCACCAGCGAGTGAACGTGCAACCTTCTGCACCTCAGGCTCGTGGCTGAGCAAGTCGATAGCCTGGCTCATAGCGTCGTATGCAGCCCAGTATACTGAAGCACCACCGATCTTATCGCTTGCACAAGATGAAGATGCATAGCACTGACCGAGGATGAAGTAAGCGTAACCGTTCTGTGGGTTGATGCCCTGCAATGCACGAGCAGCATCAGCAGCCTTTGAGTAGTTGCTTGTGCTGAGCTCGATGATGGCGATCTGAGCAAGGAGCGACTCCTTCTTTGTTGGGTCAGCCTCTACTGCCAAAGCCTCACGCAAATACTTGAGAGCCTTCTCAGTCTCCTTACGCTCCTGGAAGCCCTTAGCGAGGAACAACGCTGTCTCAGAAGATGGATTGATAGTGTAGTAACGCTCAGTGATATCGAAGAAGAAGTCACTAGAGCAGTTAGCACGTGACATAAGAGCTACAGCCTGTGACAAGAGCTCTGTATCCTCTGTATTTGCAGCGAGCTTCTGGCTGAAGAGAGCCTCGAGGTTCTCGCAGCTTGCAGCACCACTATCAGCGAAGCTATCCTCGAAGATCTTCTTCTGACCGAGGCCTGCCTCATCTGTTGCAGCGTCGAAATAAGGAGTAAGACGCTCGTACTCAGAGAGAACCATCTCGCTTGTAATGCTATCATCAAACTTAAAATCGTCGCAGATGCTCTTGAAGTACAAAGCAGCGATGTCGAGCTTCACAGTATTAGCAACGATAGCTGCATCGACAGCCTCCTTCAATGTCGAACGGAGCAACTCACGATCCTTAGAGCAGTACTTGTTAACGTCACGAGCCTTGAGGTCGAGGATGTAGTCGCGACCATACTTCAAATCATCGCCGAAGTACTGAATACGCAAGTCGTGGATAAGAAGCAATGAGTCGACCAAACGACGCTTCTCATCGAGGTTACGAGCACGGTTGATACGGTTCTTGTAGAGTGTAGTACCACGTGTGAAAGTGTTTACAGATGCTGCTGGGCAGTTCTGGAGCAACTGCTGGAAGTTTACTGTTGCAGCCGCATAGTCCTTAGCATCCATAGCCTCCTTAAGGAAGTTACTTGCACCGATGTTTGAGGCACGCTCCTCGGCAGTAGCACCCCACTTGCCATAGAGCTTGTCGTCGCTAAAATCCTGTGCTGAAGCCGAGAAGCCAACGAGCAAAGCTACAGCAGCCAAAAGAAATTTTACGCTTTTCATAATGTTTTGATTAGTTTAAATTTATGTTTGTATCTTACATTTATTCGGTCGATTAGTCAAACTTTTGACGAACAAACCAGTAGTCCGACGTGTCGTGCGAGAACAACGAGAATCCCACAGAGATCTTGTAGTAGTTCTGTGTTGTGAGTCCAATCTTTGTACCCGAGAAATCGACACTCTTAGGTGCCGACATACGGCCATACTCGAAGCCAATGTTGACCGACGATGAGCCCCACAGGCGAATAGGAAGACCGAGACCCGCTGTGATAGCCATTGTATTTACTCGCTCTCCGCAGAAAGTCTGGTAGTAGTTGCCAAGACGAGCACCCACACGGTACGACATACGATTTAGGTAGTTGCGAGTATCGCCACGACGTGGGACAATCTCGAAGCCAGCCTTGATTGTGTGAGTATCAGTATAACCAACGACAATATTCTTGCTTGAGGCATTCTCAACATACGAGCTATTGTCACTACCCCACATTGCATAGTTGTAGTCGACGCCCCACGAGAACTTGCGGTCTACGTAGTAGAGGCCCGCACCAATCTGATGTGGCAAGCGGAGCTCGAGCTTCGAAATAGGGTCCTTGATAGCGAGTCCACCGAGAATGCTATTTACCTGATCATCAGTATATAGAACGCTCTGACGACGAGGGTTGAGCAGGCCGCCAAGGTCATATGTAGCACCAAACGTCAACATACGCTTATCTGTCAAGATGATGTTCCACTGCAAACCCGCCTGGAACTTGAAGTTGTTGACAATATAGTTATCGACACCCATTGTCGAGGCATAGTTGCCCGAGCCAGTGACAATGTTGCTCACCTGCGTTGCATACTCACGCTCGATAGTTCCCCAGAAGTAGCGGGCAGCAATACCGATTGAGAGTTGACGCACAGGAGCCCAGCCGATAGCGAGCTTAACCTCTGTGATGTCGCCCTCGCCAGAGTGGAGATACTGCACACGACCGATGTCTGCCCAGTTGTCCTGCTGCTCATCGGTGGTCAAGACCCTGTAACCAACACTGCTATAGGGAGATACATTGAACATAAGACCCAAATTCTTAGCCAATGGAAAGGCTAAACCGATGTTGTGGATATTTCCCGAATTGAGAGCCGTACGCGACTTTCCAAGCGAGTTGCCTGCGGCATCGAACTTGAGCTGTGAGTTGCGATAGTGCGTAGCGTCGATGTTAACATCAAAGAGGAAGCTCTTCGACATAGCGACGCTTGCCGACGCAGGATTAAGGACATTAATCTGCGATGCACTACGCAAACCGATACCTACGCCACCCATAGAACGCATCTGCACCGAGCCAGGAGTGTGAATCTCGCCAGGACCATACATAGAGTATGGTGAGTAGGCATTAAGGCTCGATGTCTGTGCCCACGACACGGTAGGCATAACAGTGGCCAAGGTTACAAGGACCACGGCCAAAAGAGAAAATATGTTACTCTTTGTTCTCTGCATTGTAGTTCAAAATTGTGTTAAGCCCAAAAATAACTGGCTCACAGTCTGCAAATATCGCATTTTTAATTCGCATTGCAAAATATTTTGCGTCGCCACCAGTAAAAATTATGCGTTTTTCCCCATTTTTCTTTGAAAAATCATCGCAATAGCCACGAATCTCCTGCTCGACACCCCTCATTACGCCCTGTTCGATGGCCTCACGCGTGTTTCGACCATAGGCCAAAACCTCGTCGGTTGCAGAGCAAAGAGGTAGACAGGCTGTGTAGTCAGCAAGAGAGCGAAAGCGGGTGGTGACACCTGGCGATATGTTGCCTCCAAGGAAGCTGCCTCCCTCAACAAAATCGATGGTGATGGCAGTGCCGAAGTCGACAACGAGAAGGTCACAACCAGGATAGAGCGTCGCTGCACCCACAGCGGCGGCAAGGCGATCAGCACCGAGAGTTTGGGGCGTATGGTAGCTATTGCCAAGCGGAATAGGAGTCTCGGCGGGGTTGAACTCAACGACGAAATCGACCATACCTCCAAGTATCTCCGAGCAACTCGAAGCATCGCCACGCGTAGACGAGACGATAGCACGATTAATCGCCTGATGCTTATCGACAATCGAGGCTAGCCACTCGCGAGTACAGGAGTTGGAAACGAAACTCTCGACAGGCGACAAACCACTCATAACCACAGCTTTGGCCCTGGTATTTCCTATATCAATAATCAGATTCATAGGCTAATTAGACTACTTTGTTTGCACCTCCACACCCGACTGTGCCAGGCTGCGGAGCATAGCTACACCATCGGCAATGGAGTATATCTTCCTAACGGTCATCGAGAGTCGATTATTGTATTGCTTAACCACAAAACGCTCAGGGTCGGCAACTACCCTACGCAACATCCCGAGGAAGGTATCTGTCTTGAAGAATGGCGAGTTGTTGTCGCCCACGAAGCGAGCAATCAACAATCCATTCTTGACCTTGACGTGTTCCATACCAAGGTTAACAGCCTCTCGACGCAACTTGACAACGTCGATAAGCTCCAAGACGGGTTGCGGAAGACCTCCAAACCTATCCTTGAGACGCTCCTTGAAGGCCTCAAACTCGGCATCGTCGTGCATAGCATCGATCTCACGATAGAGTCTGAGCTTCTCTGCTTGCGAACGAACGTAACTATCTGGAATAGAGGCGTCAATATCGATATCGATAGTAGCATCATCGACAAACGCCACATCCTTCATAGCATCGTTTTCAGCCTGACTCAAGCCCGACGTGTCGAGGCCCTCGGCACGAAGCTCCGATATCGCCTGATTCAAAATCTTCTGATAGGTCTCTATACCTACGTCGGCAATGAAGCCACTCTGCTCGGCACCAAGCAGGTTACCAGCACCTCGAATATCGAGGTCCTGCATAGCGATATTAAAACCTGAGCCAAGATCCGAGAACTCCTCGATAGCCCTCAGGCGGCGACGTGCATCACCGGCCAGCAGCTCATCGGGAGGCGAGAGCAGATAGCAAAAACCCTTACGGTCGCTACGTCCTACACGGCCACGAAGCTGGTGTAGATCGCTGAGACCATAGCGATGTGCATCGTTGATAATTATGGTGTTAGCATTGCCAATATCTATACCATTCTCGATAATCGTTGTGGCAAGCAGAACATCGAACTCGCCATATATGAAGTCCATAATCAGCTTCTCGAGTTCGTCAGCAGGCATACGTCCGTGACCAATACGCACCTCGGCCTTAGGGCATAGACGTGTGATCATACCCTGAAGACGCGTAAGATCCTCAACACGATTATGCACAAAGTAGACCTGTCCACCACGCGACAGCTCCTCCTCAATAGCGTCGCGGATGACATCCTCCGAGAAGAGGTGCGACTCCGTGACGATTGGCTGACGGTTGGGTGGCGGCGTAGATATCACCGAGAGGTCACGCGAGCCCATCAACGAGAACTGCAATGTTCGAGGAATAGGCGTAGCTGTAAGCGTCAGAGTGTCGACAGCGACAGAGAGCTTGGTAAGCTTCTCCTTAGCTGCCACACCAAACTTCTGCTCCTCGTCGATAATCAAGAGTCCAAGGTCGTGAAACTCAATCTGTTTCGAGAGCATCTTATGTGTGCCGATAAGGATATCAATCTTTCCCGAACGGAGATCATCGGCAATGCGACGCGACTCCTTAGCCGACTTCGTGCGGTTGATATACTCAACCGTCACCGGCAGGTCGCGAAGACGCTCTGAGAAGCTGCGATAGTGTTGCAGGGCAAGGATTGTCGTAGGCACAAGGACCGCCGTCTGCTTACCATCGCAAGCGGCCTTAAATGCTGCACGGATGGCCACCTCGGTCTTTCCGAAGCCCACATCGCCACAGACAAGGCGATCCATAGGCTGGTCGGACTCCATATCCTTTTTCACCGCTGCAATAGCCTTCTGCTGATCGGGCGTATCCTCCCACTTGAACGATGCCTCAAGCTCCTGCTGCAAGTAGCCATCCTCCGAGAAGGCGAAGCCCTTCGATGCCTTACGCTTGGCATAGAGGGCGATAAGCTCACGCGAGATATCCTTGACGGCCTTCTTGGTTGTGGCTTTAAGTTTCTGCCAGGCACCATTTCCGAGCTTATAGATCTTTGGCGGTTCGGCATCGCCACTCTTATATCGCGATATGCGGTGCAGGGCGTGAACATTGACAAACAGGATGTCGTTGTCCTTATACACCAACTTGATAGCCTCCTTGATGCGGCCATTCTCATTGAGCTTAACAAGACCTCCAAAGCGACCCACACCGTGGTCGATATGCACGACATAGTCACCTATACGCAGGGCGTTGAGCTCAGCAACAGTCATCTGTTCATCACGCTTAATCTCGCCACGTATGCGATAGCGTTGATAACGATCAAAAATCTGATGGTCAGGATATAAGCAGAGCTTCAGTCCATTGTCCACAAAGCCCTCGTGGAGCACCAGGTCGAGAGCCTTAAACTCCACACCGCGACGACCCGTCTGGTGGAAGATGTTGTCGAGACGCTCAATCTGTGCCTTATTATGCGACAGGATGCAGGTGATATAACCACGCTCCGTATTCCAGCGAATATCGTCGGCAAGAAGCTCGAAGCGACGGTTGAACTTGGGCTGCGGCGTGGTGTCGAACGTAACGTTATGGGTGGCTTGACGCTCACGAATGTTATTCTTCAAGAGTGCTATGCTGCACCCTTCAAGGTCCTGCAACAGACGTTGTCGCGACGTGAGACGCGAGGCTATAGCTCGTGCATCCTCCTCATCTGAGGCCTGCTCCAAGCAGCGTTTACGGATATCCATAACCTTGCGTAACGAGAAGTCGCCATCTGCAATCCACCACGTTGCCTTGCCAGCAAAGTGGGCCAATGAGACACGCTCTTCCTCGCCACTACGCATCATATTAGGGACAATCTCGACCTCATCGGGACGCTCGGACGAGAGCTGGCTCGAGATGTCGAACCTACGCAACGAGTCGACTTCGTCGCCGAAGAAGTCGATACGATATGGCTTAGACTCGACATACGAGAAGACATCGACAATACCTCCACGCACCGAGTACTGACCAGGCTCATAGACAAAGTCGACACGCTCGAAGTCGTGGTCCTGAAGCCAGGTGACAAACTCCTGCTCGGAGAGTCTGTCGCCACGCCTAATTGTTCGAGAGAGCTCCTCGAGATGGACCCTATCGGCTACGGTCTCGGCCAGAGCCTCAGGATAGGTGCAGACAACCAAATAGCCCTTCTTGAAGCCGGCAATGGCATTGAGTGCTGCGGTGCGACGCACAACACCCTGGGCATCCTCTGCACCATAGGCCGCAGAGCGTTTATACCCCGACGAGAAGAACGTAACTCGCTCCTCATCAAGAAGTTCGTAGAGGTCGTTAAGTAGATAGGCTGCCGAGTCGCGATCGTCGGCAAGGAAGATATGCACACCACCTATTCGCTCGACGATATCCGAGGCATAAAGCGAAAAGGCTCCGCCGACCATCTGTTCAAGATGGACGGTAGAGCCCTCAGTTTCCAAACATTTTTTCAGTTCGTTCGCACGTTTGGACTTACGAACGACACTCTTTAAATAGTCCATTTCGCTTCCTGATAACTTACTTTTTTACTGAAGAAGCGACTTACCCTCCTTATCGAGGTAGCTCACATCAATCATACCAACACTTGGGTCGGCAGTGAGCTTGATACGTAGCTTATACTTGCAAATCCAACGCATACGACGTGACCACAATCCACGACTGAGGTATGCCGCAACATAGGGGCTGACCTTGAGGTCGACAAACTTACAGCCTCGCTCCGAGAGCAGCTGAATCTGTCCCTCAATCTTCTCCTCCAAGAGAATCGTTGGCTCAACCTTACCAGAACCGTAGCAGGTCGGACATACATCCGAGGTCTCGGCAACAGCAATAGGACGCACACGCTGACGTGTAATCTGCATCAAGCCGAACTTCGTAAGCGGCAAGATGGTGTGCTTAGCCTTGTCTGTGGCCATAAGCTTCTGCATCTCTTCGTAAAGCATCTGACGACTGGGGGCCTTACGCATATCGATGAAGTCGATGATGACGATACCTCCCATATCTCGGAGTCGGAGTTGTCGTGCAATCTCGGCAGCAGCGGCGAGGTTGACCTCGAGAGCTGTCTGCTCCTGATCGTCGGCGGCCTTAGTGCGATTACCCGAGTTGACGTCGATGACGTGCATAGCCTCAGTGTGCTCGATGATAAGGTATGCTCCACGGCGGAGCGATACATACTTAGCAAATAACGACTTGATCTGCTTCGCAACATCGAAGTTGTCGAAGATGGGCACCTTGCCCGTGTAGAGCTTCACGAGTTTATCCATCTCTGGTTTGATGGCGTGAACATAGCTCTTAATCTCGTTGTAGAGTGGCTCATTGTCGACAGTAATCTGCGAGAATGTGTCGTTGAGCGAGTCGCGGATGATGGTGTTCACACGGCTCATCTCGCTCATAAGCAGGGCTGGAGCTGTGCTCTTGCTAAGTGCAGCAAGCGTGCTGTTCCAACGCTCCACCAACGAGAGTATGTCTTGCATAATGTCGATGTCCTCAGCATCGGCTGCGGCCGTGCGGATGATGACACCGAAGTTTTGTGGAAGCACATCTTGTGCTACCTTACGAAGTCGTTTCTTTGCAGCATTCGAGCGAATCTTCGACGACACGAAGACCTTTGACGAGAATGGCACGAGGACAACATTACGTCCTGCAAGCGAGATATCTGCCGTGAGACGTGGGCCCTTGGTCGAGATTGCCTCCTTGGCAATCTGCACCATAACAATCTGGCCCTGCTGCAGGTGGTCGCCAATGCGTCCCTCCTTGGCAAGCGACGGCTCGAGCTTCATACTCTCGACACGGAGCTCGCGTGAGTTGCGGGTGCGGCTATCGACAACACGCTGCAACGACTCAAACTGCTCACCGAGGTCGAGATAGTGGATGAAGGCATCCTTCTCGTGGCCAATGTTTACGAAGGCTGCATTCAGACCAGGCATAATCTTGCGGACCTTGCCGACGTAGATATCACCTACCGAAAAACCTGTCTGACACTGCTCTTTGTTGAGCTCGACGAGCACCTTATCTTCGCAGAGTGCTATCGAGACTTCCGTTGGATTTACATTGATAATTAGTTCTCTTTGCATAGCTTAACAATGTAAATCAAGTGTTTTTAATTAAATAGGTAAAGCTAAGGCATAGACCTTAGCTTCACCTATGTCGAATAAGAAGATTACTTCTTCTTGTGACGATTCTTGCGAAGACGCTTCTTACGCTTGTGCGTCGCCATCTTATGACGCTTGTGCTTCTTTCCGTTTGGCATAATTGTAATATATTAAATTAGGTTTACTAAATTACTGAATCTCGCTTGAGAAAGTCTTTGAAGGCTTGAAAGCTGGGATATTGTGCTCAGGGATAGTGATGGTTGTGTTCTTAGAGATGTTACGAGCAACCTTCATAGCACGCTTCTTGATGATGAAGCTACCGAAGCCACGCAAGTAGACATTCTGGCCCTCAGCCATTGCAGCCTTAACGCTATCCATAAAGGCCTCAACGATAGCCTGCACCTGGATCTTCTCAACGCCTGTTGACTTAGCAATCTGATTTACGATATCTGCCTTTGTCATAGTCTTAATTAGTTTTTATTTTATTAGTTTCTTAGTACAATATTATCCTTATTTTCCTCCGCTGACACACTCGTTTGCGAAAAATAGTCCGCAAATATACATTGAATTGCTCGAATTTGCAACAAAAAAACCAAAATAAAATTGATTTTATTGATTCTCGGGGGATTAAAGCAAATTTTATGCTACGTTTTCGAAGCCTATCTAAACTGGTTCAGAGCGTTAGCCAAACCCTCAACAGCTTGATCGAGACCAGACTGAATCTTGCTGCCAATCATCATTCGCATCATCATATTGAGCTCGGCGTGGAGCACCATACGAACACGCGTATCGCGTTCGGCAACCTCCTTGAGCTGAATCCAGAACGTGAAGTCAATAGGAATACCACCCTCGTCGGCAACAATCTTAACGTGCTTATTCTCAACACGCTCTGCGATACGAAGGCCCACCTTCATACCCTTAACCTTAAACGAACAGCTATCCTCCGTAGCCTGCCACTCCTCGACCTTGTCCTGCATAGCTGGCGACAAGAGATCAAGACGCGAAATTATTGGGAAAACAAGCGAAGCAGGATGGTTGATCTGCTGCTGTTTTGATTCGTACTTTTCCATTATCATCTAATTTTGAGCCACAAAGATAGGAATTTTTATCGAATTACAAAACGTCGTGACGAATCCGACAAAATTTCAATCTTAACAACCATAGTATCTTCGGGCAACAGAGGCTCAATCTTCTCGGGCCACTCCACCAAGCACAACTCACCCGACGAGAGATACTCCTCAGAGCCGAAGTCGAGAGCCTCCTCCCAACGCTCGATGCGATACATATCGAAGTGATAGACCGTGCGGCTACCCTCATACTGATTGACAATAGCAAACGTCGGGCTTGTGACATCGTCCTTGGAGCCAAGTTTTGCAGCTATGCGACTAATGAGCGTGGTCTTACCAGCACCCATAGGGGCATCAAAAGCCACCACAGTGCGACCATCAAGCGAGGCGAGAACGGCCTCAGCAACCTTGTCAAGCTCGTCGAGCGAGTGAATCTCAATAACTCTTTCCATCATCTACTTTTTCTTGGGCGTGAGTACAGCAAACGGCACCATCATCTCCTCCATCGAGATACCACCGTGCTGGAACGTATTCCTATAATATCTTATATATTTATTAGCGTCGTTGTTATAGACCAAAAAGTCGCGGTTATAAGCGAAGATGTAGCTCGATGTGAGGCGTCCCGACGGAAGCTGCACATCCTCAGGGCGAGTGACCTCATACACATCACGCGAGTTGTAGGCGAGGTTGCGACCCGTCTTATAACGCAGGTTTGGTGATGTCTCCCTATCGCCCGTGACACGCACTGGGTTATCTACGCGGATGGTGCCGTGGTCAGAGGTGATAATCACCTTATGTCCACGCTCCGAGAGCATCTTGAGTAGCGTGTAGAGCTCCGAGTGCTCAAACCACGAGCGTGTGAGCGAGCGGAACGAGGCCTCGTCGTCGGTCAAGTCGCGAATGATGTCAGTCTCGGTGCGGGCGTGCGACAAGATGTCAAGGAAGTTGTAGACAACAACCGAGAAGTCGGCATCGTAGATACGCTGCATATTATCCAGCAGCTTACGACCCGCCTCGGGACGCACAAGCTTGTCGAACGACAATTTGTACTGCTTGCCCGACTGCTGAATGAGGCGACGCAAGAACTCCTCCTCGTACATATTCTTTCCGCCATCCTCATTATCATTGAGCCAACGCTCGGGCATCAGTTTATCGATGGCAAGGGGCATAAGGCCAGCAAAGAGTGCGTTGCGAGCATACTGCGTAGCTGTTGGCAGGATGGCACAATAGAGGTCGTCGCAAGCCACATCGTAGAAGCCTCGAAGCAGCGGCTCGATGATACGCCACTGGTCGTAACGCATATTATCGATGAGCACCAGTGTAGTATGCTCTGCACTATCTACCTCGGGGAAGATGCGACGACGCATAAGCGTATGCGACATCACAGGAATCTCTTCGTCGGCAACGCGGCGGTTAATCCAGTCGTAGTAGTTGCGTGAGATGAACTTAGAAAAGCCCTGATTGGCATCGTTCTTCTGATAGCTAAGCACCTCACGGATGCTACTATCCGAAGATGACGAGAGCTCAATCTCCCAACCCACAATCTTCTTGTAGAGCGTCACCCAGTCGGAAAACGACGAAGCTGACTGCTGCTGCACAGCGATGCGGCCGAACTCCGAGCGGTAGTCCGCCGTGGTCTGCTCTGTCACAAGCTGCTGCGAATGGAGGTTTTTCTTTATCGACAGTAGCACCTGATTAGGATTTACTGGCTTGATGATATAGTCGGCAATCTTCGAGCCAATGGCCTTATTCATAATTGCCTCCTCCTCGCTCTTTGTGACCATAATAACTGGTAGCGAGGGGCGTGCCGCTTTGATAAGCGGCAGAGTGTCAAGGCCTGTCATACCTGGCATCATCTCGTCGAGGATGACAAGGTCGTAGGCCGTAGATGTGATCATATCGACGGCATCATAGCCATTATTACAGGTATCGACCTCGTAGCCCTTGCTCTGCAAGAACATCACGTGGGGCTTCAAGAAATCGATCTCGTCGTCAACCCAAATTATCTTATTCATAATAGTCGTTTTCTTGTGTAACGCTCCACAACGCATTTAATTGTGGGATAGCTCATCTCAAGAGCTCTGTCGAGTGACTCTCCGGCGAGCCAGCACACCTCGGCGATACCCTCCTCGCTCTGCGGCGTTAGGCTACCCGCAACAGGCGACATTACCCACCACTGTGTACGTTTCAGCTCCCAGGGGCCATAAACATTATAGGCGTGCCAGGTCTCTGCCAGAGGGCTATCGTCGGCAAGCTCGCACCTCAAACCTGTCTCTTCCTCGACCTCACGCAGTGCCGCCAAGCGACCCGTCTCGCCACTCTCAACGTGGCCCTTAGGTAGGTCCCAGTGGCCTCGTGAAAGGATCATAAGCAACTCACCTCGAGTGCTCTCGACAACGCCACCAGCAGCCTCAACAACAACGAATTGGCTCATAAAGTTATGGAACGTGGCCTCGGTATCTGGGGTTATTATAGCCACATATTTGCGGGATTCAACTTTTTTTACTACTTTCGCTACCGAAACCGACATATTAGCCTCGACCTCAATGACACAATCGGCTGATGAGGGGAGTTCAGAGCATATATCGACCCTGGTCTGAGCGAAGTAGATAGTATGTGTTGTGGTGTTTTGCATAACTTAACCCCACAAAGATAGGGACATAACTTAAAACAACATAATTTATTTATGAAAAAATTTCTATTTCTTATGACATTTGCATCGCTTCTTGCACTCGGTAGCTGCGAGGAGAGCGGCACTCCAAAGCCTCTGCAGATCAACAATGCGTTGACCGAGGCTGAGAAGGCTGAGGGTAAGTTCACAGCCGAGATTATGTGGAAGATGGGCCGTATTGGCTCACAGGTACTCTCTGAGGATGGCTCAAAGCTCATCTACGCACTCACTGAGTACAACCTCGCAGAGAACCGTGGCGTAACAACACTCTGGTTGCGTGATATGGCCACAGGCGAGACTAAGCGTCTTACCGACTTCAACTCGTCAAACCACTCAGCACAGTGGCTCGACGCTAACAACATTGCATTCCTTTCGAACCGCACAGGCTCATCACAGGTGTGGGCAATGAACATCGAGACACTTGCAGTGCGTCAGGTAACAAACCTTAAGAAGGATGTCGAGGGCTTCGGCATCACTGCCGACCACGCATTCTATGTGCAGCGTGTCGAGGTGGCTAAGCTCAAGGGCTCTAACAAGTATGAGGATATGGACAAGTCGAAGGTACGCATCTACGACGACCTTATGGTACGCCACTGGGACTACTGGGATGATGGCTCATACCTCCACATCTTCGCTGCCGACTACGCTGATGGCAAGATTGTAAATGGCAAGGATATCATCGGTGCTGACAAGGCTTATGACGCACCTCTTGCTCCATACTTCGACACAGCAGAGATTCGCCTCTCGCCCGATGGTCAGAAGCTTGCATACACCTGCAAGCCACTCACAGGCACAGAGTATGCACTATCGACAGATTCTGACGTATTCCTCTACGACTTCGCCACTGAGGCTACACGCAACCTATCGAAGGAGGCTACTAACGACGAGGAGAAGTTCGTGGGCTACGACAAGTATCCTGTATTCTCTCCTGACGGCACAAAGATTGCATTCCGCTCGCAGCGTCGCCCAGGCAACGAGGCTGACCAGCAGCGTCTCTGGGTATTCGACCTCAACAGCAACGAGTGCCGATATATCACACGTGGTCAGGACTACTGCGTGACTGAGGTTGCGTGGGATGGCAACGAGGCTATGTACTTCGTACTCCCTTGGCGTGGCACTCACCAGGTGGCTCACATCGACCTCGCAGGTAATATGAAGCATATCACTAAGGGCAACCACGACATCAACACCTTCACATTTGCTGGTGGCAAGATTGTGGCTAATATGAACACTATCTCTAAGGCTGTGGAGCTTTACGACGTGAACCTCGAGTCTGGCGAGTTGACTCAGCTTACTGACGTCAACCGCGAGATTTATGACAACATCAAGTTTGGCGAGGTGCAGGAGCGTTGGATCAAGACTACCGACGGCAAGGAGATGCTCACCTGGGTGATTCTTCCACCAGACTTCGACCCTACAAAGAAGTATCCTACACTCCTCTACTGCCAGGGTGGCCCACAGAGCACCGTATCGCAGTTCTGGAGCTATCGTTGGAACTTCCAGCTTATGGCCTCACACGGCTATGTTATCGTAGCTCCTAACCGCCGTGGTTGTCCATCATTTGGCCAGGAGTGGACCGACCAGATCTCGGGCGACTACTCAGGACAGAACATCCGCGACTACCTTGCTGCTATCGACGAGGTATCTAAGGAGCCTTGGGTAGATACTGAGCACCGCGGTTGCGTAGGTGCATCATATGGTGGCTACTCTACATACTACCTCGCTGGCGTTCACGAGAACCGCTTCAAGGCATTCATCGCTCACTGTGGTATCTTCAACTTCGAGTCTATGTATGGCCACACCGAGGAGCTCTTCTTCGTGACTAACGACTACGGTGGTGCATACTGGGAGAGCGACAACGCTACAGCTATGCGTTCGTATGCCAACTCACCACACAAGAAGGTGGCTAACTGGAATGCTCCTATTATGATCATCACAGGCGAGAAGGACTACCGCATCCCTTATAGCCAGTCGCTCGAGGCCTTCACCGCAGCACGCGTACAGGGCATCGACGCTCGCCTCGTATCGTTCGAGAATGAGGCACACCAGGTATTCCAGCCACAGAACAGCGTGGTATGGAACCGCGAGTTCTTCAGCTGGCTAGACAAGTACCTCAAGGAGTAAGCTCAGCTACACACACAAATGGCCCGAACTGATTGGTTCGGGCCTATTTTGTTGTGGGGATGAGGGAATCTGATGGGGAAGATGGGTTCTGATGGGTTCTAATAGGTTCTGGTGGGATGGGTTCTAATGGGTTCTAATGGGGATTTTTTCAAAGCCTACACGCTCCCACAAGAACCCACAAGAACCCACGTCTGCGCCTCCCTAAACTCCTTAATCTCCCTAAATTCCCTAAAGTCAGTGCCATATCTATGCCTTCACTATTTGAACTTAACGAAAAATTTATTAACTTTGTAGTCTAAAGTTTGGACAAATCCAAGTATAACAAATATTTAAAACACTAAATCTATGAGAATCAAACATTTACTATTTATGCTATTGGCACTCCCTATGGTATTTGTGGCGTGCGAGGAGACTCCTTCTGTTGACGAGGTGAAGAACCCAAGCGTAACAATCACCACAGGTGAGGCGACTGAGACTTCAATTGCATTTACCATCACATCTACTGATGCTGACGAGGTGAAGTATATCGTTGTAGAGAGCTCAGAGGGCACTCCTACAGCAACTGAGGTGCTTGCAAACGGTACTGCAGCTGAGGCTAATACCGAGGCTGGCTGCTACGTTGCAGAGCTTAAGGACAACACAGAGTACACAATCGTGGCAGCAGCTAAGAACACAAAGGCTGTGGTTAAGGCTGATGCTAAGATGACAACAAAGAGCAAGGGTGGCGAGGAGCCAACACCTCCAACTCCTCCTGCTGATGAGTACGACGTTGAGTTCACTGCCGAGGATATTCACATTGAGTACTACGGCGACCAGTTCTCACCTGGCTACAACTACTATATCATACTCTCTGACGTGGGCGTAGAGCTTAGCGAGAACGAGATGAAGTTCAAGGACAATGGTATCTACTACCTCCTCGATCTCTATGCTGCTGACTCTGCTGAGAACAACAACTTCACAGTGCCTAACGGCAAGTATAAGGCTGCAACATCATCTGCTGCTGGCACATTCGGTCTTGGCGACTATGGTGCAGGCCTTAACATCGTTAACGGCGAGCCTACATACTACCTCTACGCTGATGGCGAGGTTGTCGTATCAGACGGCAAGATTGAGGCTGTAATCACTATGGAGGATGGCAAGAAGCACAAGATCACTTTTGAGGGCAGCCTCTACTTTGGCGGTAACGGCAACGAGCCAGAGCCACCAACTCCTGGCGACGAGTTCTCAGCTACACACACAGCTACAAAGTGGCTTTGGGGTGGTGCATCAAGCTATGGTAACGTATATCAAGTTGTTGGTGACAACTTCTCTGTAGATGTTCACTTCCCAGCGCAGTATGCTCAGGAGAACGCTCTCTCTGCTGGCGACTACATCTGGACATCGACAACTTGGTTTGGCTACAACGACTTTGAGAACGAGTTCACAACACGCTCACTCACTGTTGATGGCACATCAGTAGCTGTTGATGGTGGCTCAGCAAAGGTTGAGGCTTCGGGCGACGAGTACCACATCGAGCTCACACTCGAGGGTCGCGATGGCTTCAAGTATATGATCGAGTACAATGGCAAGCTCAACGAGAAGGAGGAGGTTGAGACTGGCAACATCGTTATCACATCACTCTCTGAGGGTGTGTACAACAGCTCTTACGGCTTCTACACCTTCAAGGCTGCTAACGATAACGTTACATTCGACCTTCTTATTAACGACTACCAGGCTCAGGCTACAACTATCTACGCTGACGACTTTATGTATGCTCCTATGAAGAGCCTCACAGGTAGCCTCGGTTACTTCTTCATTGACAACTTCAAGCTCGATGGCGTTAAGTACAAGCCACAGGTTAACTCTACAATGAAGGTTACTGGCGACGGCACTAACGTTGCAATTACACTTAACCTCTTTATGGATTCTGGCGATGAGATGGTAATTGTTTACAACGGCACAGTAGGTGGCAACGGTGGTGGCTCTACCCCATCAGAGCCTACAAAGCTCGCTACACCATCTGTATCTGGCATCGTATCGGGCAACGCTGCTACAATCAGCTGGCAGGAGGTTGCAGGTGCTAAGGACTACACTGTAACTCTCAATGGTTCACTCGTTAGCACTGTTACCGAGACCTACATCGTATATACCGACCTCGAGTATGGCGTAACATACAGCGTATCAGTAGTAGCTAACCCTGCTGACAGCACAGCAAACAGTGCTTCAGACGCAGGTACTGCGACATTTACCACTGAGGCTGACCCTAACGAGGGTGGCAACACCGGTAGCGATGAGTGGGTAGGCCGCGAGGTTAAACTTCAGCTTCTTGCATATCAGGATAACGTACTCTACACCAACGTAAACAACGAGGGTAAGTACTTTATGACAGCATTCCGCAATGGCATCGTAGCTGGTAAGTTTGTTATCGCTGGCGACAACAAGAGCGAGGAGATTATGACCTCTGGTCACGCAACATCGCAGTACGGCTTGTTTGGTGGCACTACTCCATTCGCTGATGGCGACACTGTAGAGGTTATCGACAATGGCGGTGGCTCATACACCATCATCTATCGTGTTACTGTTAACGACGAGAAGCTCACAGCAACCTACACAGGTGGCTTGCAGTAGTTCTAAGTCGACAGACACAACGCAATAATAGGGCTGCCCATCGGGGTGGCCCTATATTTTATATATGTAGGGTGGTTTGTTGAAAAAAAAGTCGATTTTATTTTGAAATTGGTAATATTTTCGCTATTTTCGCATAAATTACTTATAATTCTAATAAAACACTATGTAAATATGAAAAAAATCGCACTTTTATTTGCGTTGTGCAGCTTGATATTTGTTGCCTGCCAAACAGAGCAAACACCTATCGAAGTACCTGCAATCGAGGTCGAGAGCGTTGCTGTTACCCCCGCCACCTATGAACTTTCAGTTGACGAGGAGGCTACGCTTAGCGTTGAGATACTACCTGCGGATGCTGAGTACAGCCTCGAGTGGATCTCTACTAACGAGGGCGTTGTAACCGTTACGGATGGCACAATCAAGGGTATCGCTCCAGGTACAGCCATAATTATGGCAAAGGCTGGTAATAAGACTGGCAACTGTACCGTGACCGTAGTTGGCGTTCCCGTGGAGTCTGTGACACTCAACTACCACGAACTCGAACTTGAGGAGGGCAGTGCATATACTCTCACAGCTACCATCGCACCCGAGGATGCCGACAACAAGAGCATCGTCTGGAGCTCATCAGCACCCGACATCGTAAAGGTTAATGGTGCGGGTAACATCACAGCACTCCGCCCAGGTCTTGCAATCATCACTGCTCAGGCGGGTAACTGCACCGACGAGTGTGCCGTAAGAGTAAATAGTGCACCTCTGGCTGTAGGCGACTACTACTACTCTGATGGCACGTGGTCACAGTCACTCGACCCTACACGCACACCTATTGGCGTGGTGTTCTATGTTGGCGACATCACAGCTACCGACCCTACACTCAAGGACGAGCACCCATACTGCACTCACGGTCTTGTGGTGGCACTCCACGAGAAGAATAAGCTTGGTTGGCAACTTAACCACGCAACATACAACGATACGGTAGGTCGCTGGGTGGAGATGAACACAGACTACGAGACCATCACATCGGGCTACGGCCTTGAGGATAACCTCAACCGTCCTATGGGCTACAACAACAGCAAGGCTCTCGAGGCCTTCAATGCAGCAGAGGAGAATGCCGAGTGGCAGATTGAGGCTATGCAGTATGTCGTGGACTACCGTGCAGAGGTTCCTGCACCCGAGACAAGTAGCGACTGGTATTTGGGCTCTTCAAAGGAGATGTCTTTGTTGGTATCGGGTGAATACGGCAAAAATATTTGGGATATCGGCGAGCAGGGCACCTCTGTTGAGAACAAGAAGCTCATAAACAAGAAGATTGAGCAGATTACAAATATCGAGGGCGCAATTCAGATTGGCGTTCAGATTCCAGTTATGATGTTCTACTGGACAAGTACAGAGTTTACTTGGGAGTTTGCAGGCGGTATGCTACCTATGAATGGTCAGACACTCCAGATGTTCAAAAATGACAACGTTGATTTCTACACCGTGCGACCAATCTTGGCATTCTAACCATCTATCAACCAACACTTTCAGCGGAGGTGCTCAGACGAGCATCTCCGTTTGTTTTAATATCAGCCTCTATTCAAGAGATTCATCGCACAGAGGGAACTCTCGAAAAAACACCATTTAGCATCGCACCACACGACAAAAAACAACGAAAAAATTTGCAAGTTTGATTAAAAAGCTATAATTTTGTATATCACTATGAGCATAATAGTGTGCCGAGGAGCGGAATTTGCTTGGTAGTGAGAATTACAGAACAGCAAACAAAATCTAATAATTTAAAATTTATGCTTATGAAACTTAGAAGTTTACTATTTGCATTGCTTGCTTTACCGTTGGTATTTGCAGCTTGTACCGAGACTCCCGAGGAGCCTACACCAAGTCCTAATGAGGTAGAGTTGAATCTTACTTCTGCGGCTACTTTAGAGTTTGATGCCGAGGGTGGCGACGCTGAAATCATCTACACATTGACTAACGCTAGCGAGGGCGCACAGCCAACTGCTACTTGCGAGGCTGACTGGGTAGAGGCAAAAGTCGGCGATAAGATTCGTGTGACTGTTGCTGCTAACGATGGCGAGGCTCGTGAGGCTAAGATTGTAGTCTCTTATGGCGAGCAGAGCTTCGAGGTTGCTGTAAAGCAGGAGGCTAAGGGTGCTGAGCCTGAGAAAGAGTACTTGTTCGACGAGGAGCTCGCATTTGCTGAGCGTGTCTCTTTGGCAGACTACGGCTTCCCTGACAACTACTTCCTCGTTGGCTTCTACGATGAGACAGGCAACATCCTCTTGGGCGTTGTTATCATTGGCCAGGAGGGCGAGTCAATCCTCCAGGCAGGCACTTACACAGCTGCTAACGGTGGTCTTATGATGGAGGGCTTCGAGCTCTACGTTGGCGAGACTGAGGAGTACTTCTTCGAGGGTGGCGACGGTACTATTGTTGTTGGTGGCGACATCGATGGCTACACATTCGACATCGAGCTTACTGATGCTGACAATCAGAACTTCCACTTCACATACGAGGGCGTTGTCACTGGTATGGACCTCAATGGCGACCTCCCAACAGAGGATGTTAACTTGACATTAGAGGTCCTCGAGGGTGAATACTACGGCACTGAGTACAGCGACACATACAACTACTATGTATTGCTCTCTGATATGGGTACAAACGAGAGTGGCTACGCATACGCAGGTGGCACATACTACTATATGGACCTCTACAGCGTTGAGGGTGAGGTAGACGAGGAGGGTTACATCCACGTTCCTGCTGGTACATACACTTTCGATGCTAACGACTCTACTGCAGAGTGGACAATGGGTAACTACTACTCAGAGTATGCAAAGGTTAACGCCGACGGTACAGCCTATGAGGCACGTAGCCACTACGAGGCTGGCCAGGCTGTGGTAACAGAGAACGGCATAACTCTCACAGTAACTATCAATGGCGTTCAGCACACTGTAACCTACAACGGTGAGCCTAAGCTCTATGTTGGCACAAGCAGTGGCGGCGACAGCAGCGAGAATGTCGAGATGGAGGCTAACTACGCATATGCTAACTACTTCGGCGACCAGTACACTCCTGGATATGCTGACAACTACTACCTCTTCCTCTCTGACCTCGGTCTCGACGCTGATGGCTACGAGCAGGCAAATGGTACATACTACCGCTTCGACATCTACGCTCCTATTTCAGCAGACAACCTTACAAAGATTCCTGCAGGTACTTACACCGTAGATATGACTGACTCTGGCGCAGTTTGGACTGCATCACTCTCATACAGTGCATACTACATTCTCGATGAGTATGCTTGGGACTATGTTGCTAACGACTACCCAGCAAGTGGCACTATCGTTGTTGGCGAGGATGGCTCTATCGTGGCTGAGGTAACAATGTTGATGAGCGGTGCTACTCATAAGGTTACCTACAACGGCGGCAATATCGTTATTTACGACAACTCAAGCAGCGAGGGCGGCGGTAGTGGCGATGGCCCATACTCAACACTCACAGGCGACTGGAACTGCAACCTCTCGGCTCACACTCTCTACTATGAGTATTACGGCGACTGGTACGAGGTAGGCTACCAGAACTGGATGATTGCTATTATGCCTACATCACAGGAGGGTGACTTCGTGCAGTTTGACCTCTTGGCAGGTGCTGACAGCTACACATCATTTGCTGGCGAGTACACCATCAGCGACAGCCTCGGTGCATATACTGCATACCCTGGCTACATCGAGGATGGCTACATGGCAGGTGCTTGGTACTACAAGCACGATGGCGTGACATTGGCTCCATTCGTAGACGGTTGGGTTGACATCAAAGACAATGGCGACGGCACACTCACCGTAGAGTTTGACGTATGGGATGACGCAGACTACAACATCACAGGCTCTTGGACTGGCGAGATTGCTTCAGCATCAGAGCTTCAGTCAGTGACACGCAGCAGCTCAATGAAGCAGCTCAAGAGCGTTGTAGTAAAAGAGTCTGCTCCAGTTGCAAAGCAGCGTATCGAGCGTAAGAATCCTAAGGCTAAGGCTCAGAACGCTCCAGCTAAGGGTTTGAAGCTCCGCTAAGGAGACTCCTCTAAGGAAAGAGACCACCAATCCACAAGGGTTGGTGGTTTTTTGTTGGGTTATTATTGTGTGGCTCAATTTGTTATAATGGTTTCGCTTCGCTCAGGACGACAACGTTGAATACAAACACACTTTGTGCGTCATTCTGAACGAAGTGAAGAATCTCGCGGTTAGCACAACCATCAACCGCCTTACATCCCTTGAGATCCTTCGCTTCGCTCAGGATGACAACATTGAATACAAACACACTTTGTGCGTCATTCTGAACGCAGTGAAGAATCTCTCGGAGCGAGCTGACGTTCGTACTACCATCAACCGTCATACAAGCCTTGAGATCCTTCGCTATGCTCAGGATGACAACGTTGAATGCAAACACTCTATATGCGTCATTCTGAACGCAGTGAAGAATCTCGCAGCAAGCACTAACATCCAACGACTCACAAACCTTGAGATCCTTCGCTATGCTCAGGATGACAACGTTGAATGCAAACACTCTATATGCGTCATTCTGAACGCAGTGAAGAATCTCGCGGTTAGCACAACAATCTACCGCCTTACATTCCTTGAGATCCTTCGCTTCGCTCAGGATGACATACACGAATAAGTATCAAAGAGAGTATAGGTGTTTAGAGAGTTTAAAGAGTTTAGGGAATGTAGTGTTATTCTCTCTAAACTCCTTAAATTCCTTATACTCATTAAACTCCCTATTATCAAGAGAGAGTATAAGGAATTTAGAGACTCCCTCTTCTTAATCTCCCTAACTTCCTTAACTTCATTAATCTCCCAAAATTCCTGGAAACCACGAACACTTGCGAACTCCCCCACTAGCTGCGAGGGTTACAGAATGTAAACTTTTGGAGATTACGATTTTTTATCGTAACTTTGTGCGAATATTTTGGTTTCGACAGCCCGAAGCTGCAAAAACTGAAAATGGACGACGATATTTTAAACTTAAAACCAAGAATATGAAAAGATTTTTATTGCTCTTCGCACTTGCGGCATTGGCATTCACAGCGTGCGAGAAGGAGCCTGCGACAGAGGCAACAGCAAAGGTGACAGTAACACCCGACGTGGTAGAGATGACAGCCGAGGGTGGCGAGGCTAAGGTTAGCGTCACAACAGAGGGCAGCTCTGGCTCAAAGTTAGTCGTTAAGGAGGATGCCTCGTGGCTCGAGACCAAGGTCTCTGGCACAACTATCGATCTCACTGCAACGGCCAACACAACAGCATCAGTGCGTGAGGTTGTCGTGACTGTGAAGTACGAGGCGGCAGAGGCTACATTCACCGTTAAGCAGGAGGCAAGCGAGTATGACGTGGTATTCGAGGCTAAGCGTTTCGAGGGCATATACTTTGGCACTGAGTACTCTGATGCTCACAACTACTACATCATCATCTCAGACGTAGGCGTAAAGACAGATGCTACGGCTAAGGCCAACGGCAAGTACTACTACTTCGATATGTACCGCAACATCGCTGCCGACGAGATGAACCCAGTGTTGCCAGATGGTGATTACACATTCGATGCAACAAACAGCTATGCCGACAAGACATTCTCAGACGAGAGCAGCTGGTATGCCGAGACAGATGCAGATGGCGAGGTCTCAAAGTCGGCATCGTTCAAGTCGGCGACAGTGACTGTGAAGAATGGCAAGTTCTCGGCTATCATCGAGATGGAGAGTGGCGAGACACACTACGTATCGTACGAGGGTGAACTCATTGCGACAACCCACCTCACAACACTCTCTGGCGACGTAGAATTCGCAGTTGAGGGTGCAGAGGTTACTGCTGAATGCCTCGGCGACACCTACGAGAAGGGCCAGCAGACCTGGTTTATCGAGGCTGTCAAGGGTGATGAGTACTTCTGCGTTGAGGTGTTAGCACCATCGGCAGACTCTTGCGACGGCATCTATCAGGCACTCGCTGAATCGGGCGTTACCGACTACTCTAACAAGTTTATCCCAGGGCTCTTGGGCGAGGGCTTGGTTGGCACGTGGTACGCAACACTCACCGACGACGTAATCAAGGGCGATGTGATGGCTCCAATCGTCGATGGTATGATTCAGATCAAGACCGAGGGCAGTGCTATCACAATCAACTACAGTGCTAAGGACGATGCTGGCAACAATATCACCGGCTCGGTAAGCGGCACAATGCAGAAGTAGAGCAAAAAAGTGGCGAAAAAGTGGTATAAATAAGAAAAAGATTGTACTTTTGCTCTAACATTCAGCCAATTTAGACAAACACATTTAAACACTTAAATAATTAACTATTATGAAACTTAAGAATTTGTTTTATTTGTTGCTTGCATTGCCAATGGTATTTGCAGCGTGTGGCGAGACTGAGGAGCCAGCTCCACAGCCAGGTCCAGGTCCAGAGCCACAGCCAGAGACTCCTGTGCTCACACTCACCTCTGACGCTACTTTGGAGTTTGAGGCAGCAGGTGGCGAGGGTGTCATCGAGTACACTTTGGAGAATGCTGTTGAGGGCACTGAGCTCACAGCATCGTGCGAGGCTGAGTGGGTTGCTGATGTAACTGTTGGCGAGACAGTGACATTCACTGTTGCTGTTAACGACGATGCGGAGGCACGCGAGACTAAGGTTGTTGTCGCTTATGGCGAGCTCTCATTCGAGGTTGCTGTTAAGCAGGCAGGTAAGACTGAGACTCCTAAGGCTCCAGTATTCGAGCTTGTATCTGAGGAGACTATGACTATGGAGTTCGGCCAGGAGCAGGCATTGGGCACTATCGAGTTCAAGCTCGAGAACCCTGTTGCTGGCGTAGAGGTTGAGGCTAAGGCTAACGCTGCATGGATTTCTAACGTAACTGTTAAGGAGAACGCTATCGAGTTCGTAGTTGCTGCTAACGATGGCGCTGCACGCGAGGCTAAGATCACTGCTACTTACGGTATGCTCTCATTCGAGGTTGCTATTAAGCAGGCTGCGTATGTAGCTCCAGCTCCAGTTCTTGAGATCACTTCTACTCTCGAGCCATTTGCATTCGAGGGTGGCGATGGTGTCCTTGCTTACGTTTTGGAGAACGCTGTTGAGGGCGTAGAGCTTCAGGCTACTGCAGATGTTGACTGGATCACTATCACATCGGCTGCTGATGGCGTTGTAGCATTCACAGTTGCTAAGAACGAGACAAGCTCACAGCGTGGCGGTAACATCACCTTGACTTACGGTGAGGTTTCTGCAACAGCTAAGGTTGAGCAGCTCTTCGAGGGTTATGATCCTAACATGACATACTCTACATTCTCAGTTATCGAAACTTGGGCTGACTCTAAGGACGGTGGTAAGCAGTGGAACGTGACTTTCGTTGAGAAGGTTGATCTTATGGGCGAGTGCCAGACAGTTATCAGCTTCTATATGGAGGAGGGTAACGCACAGCGCATTGTTGACGGTACTTACTCTGTAGCTAACGGTGGTATCCTCGTTAACTCAGCAGTTCAGAACGGCCGCTCTACATACCGTGGCAACACATCTGAGAGCATCGACATCACCGACGCTGAGTTCGTAGTATCTGTTGACACAGACGCTAAGCAGATCACTATCAATGGTACATTCCAGGCAGGTACAAACATCGTAACATTGAACTACACAGGTAGCATCCGTGGTATGGATCTCACTGAGTCTACAGGTGCTGCAAACCACGTAACTGAGTGGACATCATTCACTGGTAAGTACTGGAACGGCTACAACAGCGATAGCGAGTTTATGTTCCAGGGCGTATCTGCAGATGGTTCTGTTGAGGTTATGTTCGACTGCTACACATATCCTAAGGTTACTGACAAGATCGCTCCAGAGGGTGAGTACATCATCGCTCCTTGGGAGGCTAAGCAGAACTATGTTGAGGGTGACAAGTTCGTTATGGATCAGTCAACAATCACATTGAACACTATCAAGGCTAACCTTAAGAGCGGTACTTTGACTGTTGAGCACATCTCAGGAGGTTACAAGGTGAGCTTCAACTTCGTTGATACTCTCGACCGTGAGGTATCTGGCGTATTCGAGGGCACACTCACAGGTGGCACAATGAACCAGCCAGAGTAATTGGTCTTTGGCGCACGACAAAGGGCTTTCCGCAAGGAGAGCCCTTTTCTTTTTAAAATGAGTAATTAGTAATGGTTTTTAGGGAGGTTAGGGAGATTAAGGAGTTTAAGGAGGGTGCTGACGGGGCAAGCAGAAATCACTAAATTCCCTAAATTCTTTAAACTCTTTAATGGGTTCCGATAGGTTCTGATGGATTCTACTGGATTCTGATGGGGATTTCTCCTTGAGGCCTAACCGCTACCCAAAAGAACTCACAAAAGAGATTAAGGAGTGTAGTGAGTTTAAGGAATTTAAGGAGAGAACGCAAATCACTAACTTCACTAATCTCCCTAACCTCCCTATCAGAACTCACAAGAACCCACAAGAACTCACCAGAACCCACAAACGAAAGAGCCTCGGATGGGTAGTACTTTGATGTACGTCCCATTCGGGGCTCTGAGTTTTAGTGCCGTAGATTGCGGCTTATCACAAGAAATTAGTTTACTACGTCGGCATTGACCTTGACGTAGTTATAACCCAGGCGGCGAAGCTGAACGGCGACACCAGCCTCAAACATCACCTTTGTGGTACGGGCGAAGATGTGGAAGGCCATAACGCTCTGTGCCTCGATACCCTCCTTACGAATGAGAAGCTGTGCTGCCTCAGCAGTGGAGCGTACCATATCCTCGACCTTCTCGGCAGCCTCACTACCAAGTGGGTGGCAGAGCAATATCTCGGTGATATACTCATCCATACAGTCGAAGCCACGTGGCTCGGTGAACATCGCGTGGAAGTCCTCTACAGCCTCGTAGCGGCTCCACTCCTTATCCCAGAGCACTGCAGCTCCCATACCCTCGTACATAGCCCAGGCGATGGCTACAAGAGGATATTTAGCTATCTCGGGCACAGCATCGGCCATATAGCTTGGTGCCGACGAACGCCACTTCTCATTTAGCTCCTCAACCTCAAGGAAGCGGCCCTCTAACCACCCTGCCTGCGACAAACGCTCGGTGAGCTGCTTGCGCAGAGACTCCTCGTATCGGTTGAGTATGTCGTGTTGTTGTTCTGTCATTGTTATCTCTTTAGTTTAGTTCTCTTCTTACGCACCGACCAGCCGAAGTGACCGATGAGCTTGCCAAGTGTAAAGTACTCGCCGTGGGAGTAGACTATAGGGTGGGCCTTGTCGAGCGAAAACTTGCCAGTCTCGGGGTCTATATATCGCTCGTCAGCCTCAATGCCCACAACATCGGCTATGAACATATCGTGCGAGCCGAGCTCCACAACCTGACGCACACGGCAGCAGATGGAGAGGGGCGACTCCGCAACGATAGGGGCCTTGACGTGCTCGGTGACCATAGGCGTGAGGCCCATAGCCTCCCACTTATTCTCATCTCTTCCCGAGCGGACACCACACCAGTCGGTGGCTCGTGCGAGTTCCTCGGTGGTGATGTTGATGACAAACTCGCCAGTGCGGCGAATGATGTCGTAGGAGTGACGCTCACGACGCACAGAGATGTAGCACATCGGAGGATTAGTGCATACAGTGCCCGTCCACGCAATGGTGAGCAGGTTGTACTCCTCGGGACTCTCGCCACAGCTCACAAGGACCGCTGGCAGCGGATAGATGAGTGTACCTGGCTTCCACGACTGCTTCTTATAGCTCTCGGGAGCCATATTCTTAGTGCTGTTGTGCTTATCCATCGTAGCCCGTATCTTCTAATAGGTTTCCCGACGAGGCGGCAGCCACAGCGAGCTGGTCGCAACGGTTGTTTTCGACAGTAGAGGCGTGGCCCTTGACCCAGACAAAGCGGACGTGGTGCTCGCGGTAGATACGCAAGAAACGCATCCAGAGGTCGGGGTTCTTCTTCCCCTTGAAGCCAGTACGCTCCCAACCCTCGATCCATCGCTGGTTGACAGCCTCGACAACATACTTCGAGTCGGAGTAGACCGTAACGTTGCTACCACGAAAGCGTAGTGCCTCGAGGGCTACACATACGGCCATAAGCTCCATACGGTTGTTGGTAGTGAGGCGGAAGCCCTGCGACAGCTCCTTGCGGTGAGGGCCCGACAGCAGGACAATGCCATAGCCACCAGGGCCAGGGTTGCCGAGTGCCGAGCCATCGGTATATATAGTAATCTCCGCAGCCATTACTTGAGGGCGTTAATCTGCTCCTTGATAGCTGCAATCTTAGCCTCGGCATCTGCCTGCTTAGCACGCTCGTTGGCAACGACCTTCTCGGGTGCTGACGACACGAAACGCTCGTTAGAGAGCTTCTTCATAACCGAAGAAAGGAAGCCCTCGAGGTACTCCAAGTCGGCCGTAAGACGCTTGATCTCAGCCTCCTTGTCGATGTTACCCTCCATAGGAACAAAGTACTGCGTAGTCTTGACGATAAAGGCTGCAGCCGTAGGATTCTTCTCCTCGACAGCCTCAACAGACTCAATGCCACCGAGCTTCATAATTGTTGCGAGGAACTCTGCTGGGAAGTTCTCGTCGGCGATATACTGCAACTTAAGGGCCTCACGCTGAGGGATGTTCTTCTGCTTGCGGACGTTACGCACAGCTGTGATGACCTCCTGAGCCAAGCCAAAGCGTGCGATGATCTTCTCGTCGGCTTGACGCTCAGCTGTTGGCTGCAGGGCAACAACGATAGACTTGACATCGGCCTCAGGACGCAAATCCTGCCAGATCTCCTCGGTGATGAATGGCATAAATGGGTGCAACAGGCGAAGCAACTGGTCGAAATAGTGCTTAGTGCGAGCGATGGTCACTGCATCAGCTGGGCACTGGTACGCAGGCTTAACAATCTCAAGGTACCAGCCGCTGAAGTCGTCCCAGAAGAGGCGATAGAGCTCGGTGAAGGCCTCAGAGATACGGTACTGCTCCATATTGTGGTTGATACGCTCAATACGCTCTGCCATTACCTCGTCGAACCAGGTGATAGCCTCACGTGCTGACTGTGGCTGCTCGAGCGACTCGTCTACAGCCCACATATTCACGAGGCGGTAGGCGTTCCAGATCTTATTGCCGAAGTTACGGCCCTGCTCGCAGAGAGCCTCATCGAACATAACATCGTTACCTGCCGATGTAGACATAAGCATAGCTACACGCATACCGTCGGCACCATACTTAGCGATGAGGTCGAGAGGATCGGGGGAGTTGCCAAGCTGCTTCGACATCTTGCGGCCGAGCTTATCACGCACGATACCTGTGAAGTAGACGTTGCGGAATGGCATCTCGCCACGCCACTCGTAGCCCGCCATAATCATACGAGCAATCCAGAAGAAGATGATATCTGGACCTGTGACAAGGTCATTTGTCGAGTAGTAGTACTTGATCTCCTCGTTATCGGGGTCGAGGATGCCATTGAAGAGCGAGAGAGGCCACAACCACGAGCTGAACCAGGTGTCGAGGGCATCCTCGTCGTGGTGCAACTCCTCAGCGGTGATATTCTCATAGCCAGGGATTGCCTGAGCAAGGCGTAGTGCCTCCTCGCGGCTCTCGGCAACGACAAACTTCTCCTCGCAGCCCTCGCCCGTAGGCAGGAAGTATGCTGGGATACGATGTCCCCACCATAGCTGGCGGCTGATACACCAATCCTGGATGTTTGTGAGCCAGTTGTTGTATGTTGTCTTATACTTCGATGGGTAGAACTTTATCTCGTCGTTCATCACCGGAGGGAGAGCTATGTCGGCAAAGTGCTGCATACGCAAGAACCACTGCATACATAGGCGTGGCTCAACAGCTGTGTCGGCATTACGCTCGCTGTAGCCCACCTTATTGTCGTAATCCTCTACCTTCTCCAAGAGGCCTGCCTCGGCGAGATCCTTGACGATCTGACGACGAACATCCATACGGTCCATACCGACATAGAGGCCAGCAGCCTCGCTGAGTGTGGCGTCGGCATTGAAGATGTCGATAGTCTCGAGATTGTGGGTCTTGCCAAGCATATAGTCGTTGACATCGTGGGCAGGGGTCACCTTAAGACATCCAGTACCGAACTCGATCTCAACATAGCGATCCTCGATGACAGGGATAACACGATTTACAAGTGGCACGATGACACTCTTGCCCTTGAGCCAAGTGTTCTTAGGGTCCTTAGGGTTGATACACATCGCCGTGTCGCCCATAATTGTCTCAGGGCGTGTTGTTGCCACCACAGCGTAGCGACGACCCTCAGCATCGCGGTGTAGAATCTGATGCTTGACAGCTGGGTCGAATGGATCTGTGGCACTGAGCGTCACAGCATCCTGCTCCTGGCCATCGGTGCTGCCTGCTGCCTCATCGACGTAGTACTTCAGGTAGTAGAGTTTACTCTTCTCCTCGCGATAGATAACCTCCTCGTTGCTGAGTGCTGTCTGTGCCTTAGGATCCCAGTTCACCATACGCAAGCCACGGTAGATGAGGCCCTTGTTGTAGAGGTCACAGAAGACGTGTATGACGCTCTTGCTGCGAATCTCGTCCATAGTAAACGCCGTACGCTCCCAGTCACACGAAGCACCGAGCTTACGCAACTGCTGCAAGATGATACCGCCGTGCTCGTTGGTCCACTCCCAGGCGTGCTTGAGAAACTCCTCGCGGGTGAGGTCGCTCTTCTTGATACCCTGCTCGGCGAGTCGCTTCACAACCTTAGCCTCAGTAGCGATTGATGCGTGGTCGGTACCTGGCACCCAGCAGGCGTTTTTGCCCTGCATACGTGCACGACGTACGAGAACATCCTGCAAGGTGTTGTTGAGCATATGGCCCATATGCAACATACCTGTAACGTTTGGTGGTGGAATTACTATTGTGTATGGCTCGCGAGCGTCAGGCTCCGAGTGAAAAAGGTTCTGCTCAATCCAGAAATCGTACCATTTCTGCTCTATGAGCTCGGGCGAATACTTGTCTGCTAACTGCATAACTATCTGATTATTTGATTATTGTCTTGGCTATGTGCGTACACACAGACGTGTACATACGCACAAATCGCACAAATATACGTATTTTTCAGGAATTATGCAAACAGCACTATCTGCAATGCGTAACGAATAGAGGATTATTGAACGCCGCAGGATACATAAGCATTAATGAGTTTAGAGAGTGTATGAAGTGTAGTAATAAGCTCACTACTACGTCATTCTTCACTGTTTAGAATGGCGTACTAAGAGTGTTTGCACTCAATGTTGTCATCCTGAGCGAAGCGAAGGATCTCAAGGCTTGTAAGACGTTCGATGGTTATACTAACCGAGAGACTCTTCACTGCGTTCATAATGACGCCCTTGAGCGAATAACAATCAGAACGACACACAACACGCCACATCCGCACGCATCTTTGCCCGCAAGGCCTTGCACATTAAGAAAATTGTGTTACCTTTGTACGAATATTTTTCTTTTTGAAAAGTTAAGGACAATCGTAAAACTAAAAAGATACAAAACAATGAAAAAACTTTTCTACCTTTTGCTTGCACTACCACTGCTTTTTGCAGCGTGCGAGACAAACAGCGACGAGCCTCAGAATGGCAATAAGGAGGCCTATCTCGAGCTCACCTCGGACCAGACTATGGAGTTTGATGCCGAGGGTGGTAAGGGCACTATCGCCTTTAGCTACACCCCTGCAACCACAAACAGCAGCACGTTGAACCCCACAACAGGCACTCTGCTCAGCGTAGCGTGCGATGCAGACTGGATTAGTGTAGATCCTGAGGTCGACGTGACACTATCAAACATCTCCTTCGAAGTGGCTGCCAACGACACACAGTCAGCTCGCGAGGCGACTATCAAGGCCTCAATCAAGGAGCTTTCGTTCGAGGTTCTCGTCAAGCAGACAGCAGCCGAGAATGGCGGCAACAACGATGATCCTGGCAACGATCCTAAGGACGAGTTTGTCGAGGGCTGGGCCATCAACGGCACAATGAACGACTGGGTAAAGAGCGAAGCTACGGCAATGAGCGAGGAGGGCAACTACTTCGTTATCAAGAGCTTCACTCTCAGCACAAATGATAGCTTCAACTTTATCTACAACGGCACCGAGAAGAGCTATGGTGGCAATGGTAAGGCCTCAGATCCTGACTACGTTTACGAGGCAAAGTCGTGGGGCAGCAACATCAGCGTTGCGGAGGCTGGCACATACGACATCTACCTCAGCACCGACCTTGCACACTACTATATTATGACCGAGGGCAACGACCCAGCTAACGCCGAGGAGGTATTGAAGCCAGGCGAGAAGCGTTGGTCTATCTTCGGTGCTTTCGAGGGTAACAACCGCGAGGAGGATATAGTGCTCAAGGCGGATGGTAAGTATCACTCGACTAAGGGTATCAAGTTTGTTGAGGATATGACATTTGTCGTACGTTGCAACGGTGGTGATGAGGGCACACTTGGTGTAGCATCATCGAAGGCATACGCCACAGAGGAGTCTATCAAGCTAGAGGCTAAGAGCGACTCGAACTACGAGATTAAGGTTGCTGCCGAGCTTGGCAAGCGATACGACATCTTCTTCACCTACAACGACAACGACAACAACTACGAGGTGTGGGTTATGCCCGAGGGTCAGTATCCTATCATCTGGAATAGAGTGGATGGTGCCTATATGCCAACATACAACAACTTCATCCTCTATCTTATTACTAACGACATAGTCCTTTCGCTCGACTTTAAGGCTGGTAATGAGACTGTTGTAAACTATGTAATTCCTGCGGGTACATACTACGTGGGTGATACTGAGGGCACAGGCTGGTGCTTCGACATCGACTACTGCTTGGCTAAGATTCGTGGTCGCGAGGTGCCTATTTTGGACGGCTCTATGACTATCGAGCATAAAAATGGCATGTATGATATCTTTGTAGATATGCGTACCGCTACACTCGACGTATTGAAGATGCACTATGTGGGCGAGATAGGCTTCGACCCATTCTTCTCGAATATGGGTGGTCTGAAGCTTAACAACCCTGAGATGTAATATTACAGCAATGAGGCTCAACAAGTTATACACACTATTTGCTCTTGTGGCAGTGCTCTTCACATCGTGTGGGGAGTCTGCCATAGAGAGACCGCAGACGGAGGCCCCCAAGCCTCAAATATTGGTAGACATCGAGGGTATCATCGAGATGGGTGCCGAGGGCGGCGATGTCACAATCAACTACTCAGTGCTCAACCCCATAGAGGGCCTTGTACTCGAGGCTGAGACAACGACAGATTGGATTGGCAACATCGGCGTTAGCAGCGATGCCGTCACCCTCTATGTCGACACCAACAACTCCGCAGAGCAGCGTGTGGGTACCATAACACTCACCTACAGCAGCGAGACTATCACGCTCGGCATCCAGCAGGAGGCAGCAGAGGCAAGCGGTGAGATGACATTCACCATCACCTCAGATCGCAAGATGTCGTTTGCGGCAAAGGGGGGTGAGGGCACCATCACCTACACCACAGTTGACGACTACGCCACCCTACCATCGGCAAAGGTCGACGATGATTGGCTCGAGATAGGCAGCATCGACGAGGGAACTATCCTCTTCACTGTGGCACGCAACACAGCCACCGAGAAGCGTAGCACCAAGATCACCCTCAGCCACAAGGGCTCTGTACTCACTGTATTTGTCGACCAGGCAGCAGCCAGCAACGAGATTACGCTCAAGGCCGACAAGCAGACAGTCAAGGCTGGCGAGGCTATCACCTTCACCGTAATTTACGAGGAGGAGGATGTTACGTCCGAAGCCACAATACACGCCAACAACACCAACGAGCAGGTTGACAACCCATACACAACTACCGAGAGTGGCGACTTATCGTTCTACGCAAAGTATAACGGCATAAAGTCGAAGGTTTGCAGCGTTGTGGTGACTCCCGAATATGCTCCTGAGTTCCCCGAGGATAGCAACCCCGAGAGCTACGACTTCAACCAGCGTATGCTCATCGTCGACCACACTGGCCTCGACTGTGCATACTGCCCAGGTGTGAAGCAGGCTATCCACGACACACAGGCAAAGGCCGAGTACAAGGATAAGTTCAACGTGGTCTACGCCTACACCTTTAGCTCGAACGAGGTGTGCTACTCGTCGGCAGCACGCACACTCTGGAACTACTACGTTGGCATATGCTCTACGGGCGACAAGCTCACAGGCTACCCAAGCTTCACGACAAACTACTGCTTCAACTACACTGGCAAGTACAACCTCGAGCAGCGCATCGATGACCTCTGGGTCGAGAACCCCGCAGCAAGCATCGCCTATGCCGCAGAGATCGTGGGCGACAAGATTGTTGTCAGTGCGTCGGTAAAATCGTCAGTGTCGCAGAACTATAAGTTGTCGTTGTGGGTACTCGAGAACGACATCTATGCCAACCAGACCGCAGCAACAGCAGAGTGGATGAACACCCACTCGAGCGTGATGCGTGATGCTCCTACGGGCGTGACCAACTCCGATATCTCGGGCATCGACTTCGGCAATGTCGAGGCAGGCACCACACTCAGCCGCATCTTTGAGTTCGACCTCTTCTGTGCCAATCATTGGAAGAAGGAGAACTTCTCACTCATCGCCGTGCTCTCAGCACCAAGCGAGGAGTATAACGGCAAGTATGAGGTTGTAACCACCTCGATGTGTGACTTCGGCTCATCTGTAGGGTTTGACTACAAATAAGAGATAGGAAAGTTGGAGAAGATAGGGAATTTAGGGAGGTTAGCGATCTGTTTTCAGCACTTCAGCCCTCCCCAAACTCCTTAAACTCCTAAACTCTCTACCCCAAGAACAGACAAAAAAAACCAACATTAAACCTATAAAACCAAAATGAAAAAACTATTTTCTTTGATCGCTCTTGTGGCTATGGCCCTCGTATCGTGCGAGAAGACTCCAAGCACCGAGACACCAAACGAGGTTGATGCAAACCTCAAAATCAAGCTCACCTCTCAGTCTGTTATGAACTTTGCGGCAACAGGTGGCGAGGGTACAATCACATACGAGTTCGAGAAGCTCGACGAGGCTACACGTGCCAACATCGCCCAGGCAGCGACTGCCGTAGCGTGGATTGAGTCGCTCACAAGCACCGAGGAGGGCAAGGTGACCTTCAACGTGGCAGCCAACAACGATGAGGAGGAGCGTAGTGCCACAATCAAGGTTTCGTATGGCGAGTATAGCTTCCAGGTTATGGTTAAACAGGCAGGTCTCAAGCAGGCAGATGTAACATTTAACGCTACTCACCTCGGCGGTACATACTGGGGTAAGTATATCAACACCAAGGGCTTCAACTACTTCATCATCCTTGGCGATATGCAGGCTGACCACTACCAGTCAAAGCAGGATGGTGCTACTGAGTACCGCTTCGACCTCTACTCCGACACTGCATCATCGTTCAACTCTACACACCGCATCCCTGTAGGCACATACAAGTTGGACCACACACGCTCAGGCAACCCTGGCACTATCGATGGCTACAAAGATAATAGCTATCTCTTCACACCTGCCTACACTACAACAGCCTTTGCTGATGCAACAGTTGTTGTCACCGAGGATAGCATCATTGCCGACGTTACATTCTTCGATGGCTCGGTACACCACATCGAGTACCACGGCTCAACAGTTATGGAGGACTACATCAAGGATACCTTCGCCGATGTATACCCCGTGAGCCAGTACACCGACGATATCACCTTCAACGTGACAAATGGTCGCATCAACGCTCGCTACCGTGGCGACCACCTCGGCACAGGCCACGACGTATGGTTCATCGATATGGTAGCTGAGACCAACCCTTACAACGGCGTATACCTCATCCTCGACCTTATCGTACCAAAGGATCGCGGTGGCTTCGAGAACCTCGACGGCATCGTTGGCGAGTACAAGTTCCACGATGAGAACACTTCAGACTACGCTTACACTATCCCTGTAGGTCGTCTGCGTGATGATAGCCTCCAGCTCCACGCTTGGTACTTGTACTGCATCCAGAGTCAGGTAGATATGTCGCAGGCAGCACCTATGACATCGGGCACTATCAAGGTTACCAAAAACGGCTCTGGCGACTACACCTTTGAGGTTGATAGCACTGACGATAACGGCAACCGCATCATCGGTACGTTCCAGGGCACAATCCTCGACTACCAGGATCAGAGCTGCGAATAATTCGTGCTACGAGCAACAAACATCAAAGGGCCATCCGCGAGGGTGGCCTTTTTTTTGGGGGTGCCCCACCAACCCATTTTACCCCATTGCCACTCATCTTCCAAAAAAAATTCGTATCTTTGCCAAAACACTATTCTATGAAGAAGATACTCTCACTTGCGGCACTGCTCCTGGGGCTCGGCTGCACAACAACAGATGGACACCACGTGACTGAGGGCGTAAGCCACGAGCTCGCCATATGGCGTAAAGCCACGATTCACAACGTAAGCTACCACCTACTCTTCGACCTTGTCGACAACTGGGGCTGGATATCTATTCGCTACACCCTCGACAAGCCTCAAGACGTTGTCATCGACTTCCGCAACACCGACCTTGTGGAGGAGATAGAGCTGGGCGGCACTAACAAGAGTATAGCCGAGCAGTGCCAACTTGTAAACGAGCATATAGTCATCCCCGCATCGCTCACACAGAGTGGCGAGCAGAGCGTAAGCATCAAGTTCAAGGTCGACAACCAGTCGCTCAACCGCAACCCCGAGTTCCTCTACACGCTGCTTGTGCCCGACCGTGCCCGCACACTCTTCCCCGCGTTCGACCAGCCCGATATGAAGGCGTCGTACGAGCTCAACCTCATCATACCCCAGGAGTGGGAGGCGGTGTCTAACACCCCAACGACGGTCGACAGTTGGGCTGCAGAGACCTACGAATACTACACTGGCAATGTGCTTCCTGCAGATCGCAAGGTTGTGAGCTTCCTGCCCACAGAGCCGCTTAGCACCTACCTCTTCTCGTTCGTTGCGGGCAAACTCTCAAAACGCACATACGACGATGGCCGCCACACATTCTCGGCATACTATCGCGAGACCGACCCCGAGCGTATCAAGCAGCTCGACACAATCTTTGCACAGGTTGCAGCATCGCTCGACTGGCTCGAGGAGTACACAGGCATAGAGTATCCCTTTGCCAAGTACGACCTCATCATCTTGCCTGGCTTCCAGTATGGCGGTATGGAGCATACGGGAGCGACGCTATACAATGACACGCAGATGTTCCTATCGGAGAACCCCACGCCCGACGAGGAGCTACGTCGCATACAGCTCATAGCCCACGAGACTGCTCATATGTGGTTTGGCGACTATGTCACAATGCGTTGGTTCGACGACGTGTGGACCAAGGAGGTATTTGCCAACTACTTCGCAGCTCGTATGGCCGAGCCACTCTTCCCTGATATCAACCACACACTCAACCGCCTCAAGACCTATACCGCCTCGGCACTTAGCGAGGACCGCACCGATGGTACTACATCTATTCGCCAGGAGCTCGACAACCTGCACAATGCTGGCTTGATATATGGCAAGATCATCTACAACAAGGCCTCCATAGTGATGGAGAAGCTCCACGATATTATGGGCGAGGAGGCCTTCAGACGTGGCATTCAGGAGTATCTCAAGACCTACGCCTACGACAATGCCTCGTGGGACGACCTGATCACCATCCTCGACCGCCTCACAGACGAGGATTTGCGTTCGTTTAGCGACGTCTGGGTAAACAAGTGTGGTATGCCACACATCACTCTTGAACACTCCGCAGAGAGCCTCACAGTGAGCGACAGAGACCCTTTGGGACGTGGTCTCAGCTGGCCACAACGTTTCAACGTAGTGGCAGTGACCACACAGGGCGAGAAGCATAATATCGAGGTTGAGATTAATGGCGAGCCAACTACATACACCCTACCCGCAGACACCGAGTATATCATCCCCAACAGCTGCGGACGTGGCTACGGACTCTTCGAGCTCGAGGAGGGCGACCTTAAGAGCCTAATGGAGCAGTGGCCGTCTATTGCCGACGACACAGCACGCCAAGCAACGGTGATGAACCTATGGGAGAACTACCAAGCGGGCAACATCTCGCACGCCGATATGCTCGCAACGCTTATGCTTGGCCTACACACAGAGCACAATCCGCTCATCGCCTCGACCATCGTGTCTCACATTGCCGAGCCTCTGCAGGCCGAGAACTACCCTGCTGAGGAGCTAACGCTGCTCAACGAGTCAAAGTGTCACCCTCTCACCTCGTGCCGTCAGCAGATATTACGAATGTTGATGAAGGTGGCTAAAGACGAGGGCGTTATAGCCCAGCTCTACGACATCTGGGAGGGCGGCAACCACCCGCTGCTCAACGTTAATGACTATATGACACTCGCCTACGAGCTCGCCATACGCTACCCCGAGCGTTATACCGAGATTGTTGCAGAGCAGCGAGGCCGCATCACCAACCCCGACCGCCAGCGTCGCTTCGACTATATCGTGCGTGCTGTGAACCCCGACCGTGCGGAGCGTGACAAGCTCTTCGAGTCGTTGCTCGAGCCTGAGAATCGCCGCATAGAGCCTTGGGCAGCATCGGCACTCGCCTACCTCAACCACCCGCTACGCAGCAGCGAGGCTACGCACTACATACGTCGTGGCCTTGACGAATTGCTTGAGGTGCAACGCACAGGCGACATCTTCTTCCCACGCAACTGGGCAGGGGCACTCCTCGGAGGACACCACTCACGCCAGGCATACGACATCCTACAGAGCTTCCTCGACGAAAACCCCGACTATCCACAACTTATGCGAAATAAGATTATGCAAGCTGCCTACTCGCTACAGCGACACAACAGATAGTAGCTCTCTTGCAACACGATGTGCGGCACGGCGGAGATTCTGCTGTGCCGTCTCTTTTTGCATAGCCTCCTCAAGCGACATTGACCGAGGCTTTGTGGCATATACCGCAGCGAAGCCACCATCAACAAGAGCCTCAGCATCCTCAACACCGCCACCCACGGCTACCACTCTGATACCCAGACGCTTGCCAACGCTCAGCACTCCCGACGGAGCCTTGCCCATAAGGGTCTGACTATCGAGCCGTCCCTCGCCTGTTACTATAAGGTCGGCAGCGGCAGCCCTCGACTCAAACTCCAACATCTTGAAGACGAGCTCCACACCAGACTCGATGCGAGCAGACAGGAGTGCCATAAGGCCATAGCCAAGACCGCCTGCAGCACCCGCACCCGCAACCTCAGAGTGATCCTCGCCAACAGCCGCCATAACGGCTTGATGATAGCTCCTTAGCCCCTCGTCCAACTCATCTACCATCGCAGACGACGCCCCCTTCTGCGGTGCAAATACACGTGCTGCACCACGTTCGCCAAAGAGCGGATTATCGACATCCGAGGCAATCACAATATCAACACCATTAAGCCTTGCATCGAGGCCCCCGACGTCGACTCTCTGCACTCGACACATAGCTTCGCCCGAGGCCTCAAGCTCCTCGCCCTGAGCACCATAGAACCGCACGCCGAGAGCTTGCAACATACCCATACCACCATCATTCGTGGCACTACCTCCAAGACCCAAGATGATACGCCTTGAGCCGCCATCCAAGGCACGAAGCAGGAGTTCACCCACACCATATGTTGAGCTACGTAGAGGATTACGCTCCTGGGCTGCTAAGAGCCTTAGTCCCGCAGCCTCCGCCATCTCGATAATGGCAGTATCTCCACGATTGATAGCTCCCCAACGAGCCTCTAAAGGTCTGCCAAGAGGGTCGTGAACCTCTGCTGTGTGGTACTCTCCACCGACAGCCTCGACAAGAGTCTCGAGGATGCCATCGCCACCATCGGCAATGGGCACGACATCGATCTTGATATCGGGAGCGATGTCGTGAATACCAAGGCTAAAGGCCTGGGCAACCTCTTTGGCAGTCAGCGAGCCCTTGAACTTATCGAAGGCTAAAAGTAGACGTAATGACATAGTCGATTAGCGATAAATGTTACACAAAGATACAAATTTCTGGCAACATTATGTTTTTCGTGGTTCAAAATAGTCTGTTTGTTGAAAAGTTGTGCAAGCTATACAATTTTTTATTTGTCACAAACGTTATATTGGCACGAGGATTGCAGATTCCTTGTACAGCTACGGTGGTTAAACCACGTAGTTAGGTTTCTTCATTTATTTAAGTTTGGGTTAGTAGTTTTTATTACAGAACCTGTTTCTGTAAGAGGATAGGCGGCAGTCGTGAGACTCCCGCCTAATTCTTTTTTATAGGTTCTGTAATAAAAACTACTGACGATTCTCACGGCGTGGCAGAGTAACCTACAAGGTGTGTATGTGTTTTCCGTGTTACTGCGTAACAAACGAGCTTGTATTGTTGGTCTTTATGTGAGCAAGCTCCCTAAGCCAAACAACACAAGCCCGCTCCTTTCGGAGTCGGCAAACCCACACACCCCTATTCGCTCTGCGCAAACCTTAAAGAACGTTAGTAGTTTCAATAGGTATTTCGCTTACGCTACATATAAGAGTTTATTCAAATTTAATTCTGAGGGTATAGGCGGCAGCTGTGAAGCTCCCGCCTAATTCTTTGTTTATTGGTCCTGTAATAAAAACTATGACTGCTCCCGCGGTGTGGCAGAGGGAAGTGGGCGATGACATATTGCAATGCAAAAAACGAATTGTGACATTGTAGCTTTTAGCACTACGACTATGTAAGTAGATGGTAAAAACTTACATCATTTAACGCCCCACATCATCCATATCTCAGGTTGTTGTCGGATATTTTTTTCCAATTCGCTAAAAAATGCTTGGGTATATGGAAATGAGTGTTCTATATATGATGTATCCAATGGTATAAACTCAACTTCGTATTTGCCTCGTTGAGGTCTTGTTATATGGGCATACACAAATTCTGCCTCGAGGATATTTCCCATACGCTCCGTTCCAACCAACACATCTTCATCCTTGTTAAAAAATGTAACTACACCTGTAGCGGCACCTTTGCTCGGCTGAAAATCTGCTAATGACCCTAAGACATATCCTAACTTTTCAGACTTTCCTGCGTCCATTTTATGTTTACACTTTATGATATGACGCATTGGATATTGAATAGGTATGCACACAGAACCAAAACGCTCTCGGCGCCTACGTACCCAGTCATCAATTCTTTTGTGGCTGGTCATATTATAGTAGCTAAACATCCCATATTTGTTTCTCATTTTTAGATATCCCACCAAAAATTCGAAACCGGCAAAGTGTCCACTAAAACATACTACAAACCTATTGCGACCAAATATTTTGTCTAGTACCTCAATGTTTTTATATACAACTGCATCTCTAAGTTCCTCCTCTGAAAATCGAGACAAGGCCATAATCTCCACTACATTATCACAAAGACATTTATAGTGCAGTCTCTCTATTTCCGATAGTTTAGTAGCATCATACTCTGGAAAGAACTCCTGAAGTCGCTTGCGTACTTTGCGATGTATAGGCAATATTGTAGCGTGCGTCAGTACATAGAACATTACATCTGCAATCCGATATAACTTATCCATCGGCAATTTCGCTAATTGCTCAAATAACCAAATTAGAAGATGTGCCATATAATAAAAATGATGAGGCTGACCCGTAGGTCTGCCCCATCAGTAAGTCTAAGATATATTAGAATTTCATAAACGAGTATGCTGGCCATTCGCTATCACCGCCATCAGAGCAGCAACCACAGAAGATGGCATTGATAATCGACTTAAGCTTGACAATCACAAATTTGAAAGGCAACTTAATAAGCCACCATATAGGCAAAAGAGGAATAATAGTGAATAGCAACTTAATCCAGAAACTCTCTGTACCACCAGAACTTGTACTCTTATCTACTTTTTCAGACTCCTTCGACGATGAATTGCCATTAGCGTATTTGCCAAGTTTATTCTTACGACAATATGAATCTGTATATGTCATCTCAGGATGTATCTCATCGCCATTATACCAGATTGTTGCATAGCGTCCATCGGATGTAAGTGATGTGCTTTTATACTTTGAATAATCCTCATTTGAAGATAACAATACGTCTTTTCTTTGAATAGTTCCCATAATAATTAAGTTTTTTAGTTAAACAATAAGTTTCGTTGCCGCAGACAGCAACCGTTTAACTTAAATTTAGAGAGTATCTAAAACAAAGAAACGTGGGTAATGCCTATCGGAAGAAGGGACGACCAAGTACCCATACGAACATAAGCACACCCACGCCATAAGGCGTGAGCATTTAATGTGCCTATTGTCTGTTCGTTTAATAATTTTGGTCGTTTTACTTCACGAAACAATAGCCCTAAAT
>JAEIGA010000277.1_pt1 | contig 73413 bp, 55 predicted proteins | sample 9270691 | NCBI WGS metagenome assembly JAEIGA01 (sample SAMN17057246, study PRJNA624740) | gut metagenome | biome: biome; isolation source: fecal sample | host: Bos grunniens | place: China: Xizang | collected 2019 | reverse complement strand
TATCATGGATGCCTGTCTGGAAGCCGGAGTCAACTACGTCGATACCGCAAACTACGAGCCCCCTGAAACCGCTCACTTCGAATACAGCTGGCAGTGGGCTTATCGCGAACGCTTCGAGAAAGCCGGTCTTTGCGCCATTTTGGGTTGCGGATTCGATCCGGGTGTGACCAGTGTGTATACCGCTTATGCTGCAAAGCACTATTTCGACGAAATCCACTATCTTGATATCGTTGATTGCAATGCCGGAAACCATCATAAGGCATTCGCTACAAACTTCAATCCCGAAATCAATATCCGTGAAATTACTCAGAAGGGACTTTACTACCAGGATGGAAAGTATATCGAGACAGAACCCATGGAGATTCATCAGCCAATCACATATCCTAACATCGGTCCACGCGAAAGCTATCTTCTGCATCACGAGGAGATTGAAAGTCTTGTAATCAACTTCCCGACCATAAAACGTGCCCGTTTCTGGATGACCTTCGGTCAGCAGTATCTGACTTATCTGGATGTGATTCAGAATATAGGCATGAGCCGCATCGATGAGGTGGAGTATAAGGCGCCTAAGGCAGACGGCACCGGCGAAGAGGTAGTAAAGATTGTTCCTCTGCAGTTCCTCAAGGCCGTTCTTCCCAATCCGCAGGACCTTGGTGAGAATTATGAAGGCGAGACATCTATCGGTTGCCGCATCCGTGGTGTAAAGGACGGCAAGGAACGTACATATTATGTATATAACAACTGTAGCCACCAGGCCGCATACAAGGAGACTGGTATGCAGGGTGTGAGCTATACAACAGGTGTTCCGGCGATGATTGGCGCTATGATGTTCCTTAAAGGAATCTGGCGTAAACCGGGTGTATGGAACGTGGAGCAGTTCGACCCGGATCCATTCATGGAGCAGTTGAACAAGCAGGGTCTGCCTTGGCATGAGGAATTTGACAAGGACCTTGAACTCTAATTTCAGTTATTTAGGTTGATTTATGGCAAAGAAAGAAGAATTGGAAAACATTGCAGGTAATGAGAAACTGCGTGCATTGCAGGCTGCAATGGACAAGATAGAGAAGAATTTCGGCAAGGGCTCGATAATGAAACTCGGTGACGACAATTTTGAAGAGGTTGAGGTTATACCTACCGGTTCTGTGGGGCTGAATGCCGCTCTCGGTGTAGGAGGGTTTCCTCGTGGTCGTATAATTGAAATCTACGGTCCGGAGTCGTCAGGTAAGACAACGTTGGCGATACATGCGATTGCCGAGGCTCAGAAAATGGGCGGCATTGCTGCCATAATAGATGCCGAGCATGCTTTCGACCGTTTCTATGCGCAGAAACTCGGTGTGGATATCGACAATCTGCTCATTTCTCAGCCCGACTGCGGAGAACAGGCGCTTGAGATTGCAGAACAGCTTATCCGTTCATCGGCAATTGATATTATTGTCATCGACTCTGTAGCTGCCCTTACTCCCAAAGCTGAGATTGAGGGCGAGATGGGCGACAACAAGGTGGGTCTTCAGGCGCGTCTGATGTCGCAGGCCTTGCGTAAGCTCACATCGGCAATCAGCAAGACGAAGACAACCTGTATCTTTATAAACCAGTTACGTGAGAAAATAGGCATTATGTTCGGTAATCCCGAAACTACAACCGGTGGTAATGCTCTCAAGTTCTATGCTTCGGTGCGTCTTGATATCCGTCGCGTTAGCCAGCTGAAAGATGGTGAGGAGGCAATCGGTAATCAGGTACGTGTAAAAGTTGTGAAGAACAAGGTAGCACCTCCGTTCCGCAAGGCAGAGTTTGATATCATGTTCGGTGAAGGTATCTCCCGCACAGGTGAGATTGTCGACCTTGGTGTTCAGTATGGTGTAATCAAGAAGAGCGGTTCGTTCTTCAGCTACAACGAGACAAAGCTCGCTCAGGGCCGTGACCGCACCAAGGCGCTCATTGCCGATAATCCCGAATTGGCCGAGGAGCTTGAAATGAAGATAGCCGAAGCCATGAAAGGTAATCTTGAGGAAAGTGCAGAGTAATCAATGACAATACATAAAAATTAATCTACTATGAAGAAATCGATTTTGTTTGCAGCGCTGGCATTTGTCGGTCTTGGCGCATTTGCACAGGAGAAGAAGGAGGAGGCTCCCGAATTTACTGTGGTTAAGGAGAACCCGATTACAAGTATAAAGAACCAGAACCAGGCAGGTACATGCTGGTGCTACTCTTCGCTCGCGTTCATTGAGTCGGAGTTGCTCCGTATGGGCAAGGGCGAATATGACTTTTCTGAGATGTTCATCGTTCACAACACATACCTCGACCGTGCCGATAAGGCTGTCCGCACTCATGGAGATATCTCTTTCTCACAGGGCGGTTCATTCTACGATGTAATCTACGGTATGGAGACTTTCGGCCTTGTTCCCGAGGCAGAGATGCGTCCCGGTGTGATGTATGGCAAGGAGTTGAGCGTTCACAATGAGCTTTCTGCAGTAAGCGACGCTGTTGTTGCTGCAATTGCAAAAGGCAAGCACCGCAGCTTGCAGGTAAGTCCCGAAGGTCAGCCCCTTTGGAAGAAGGCTATTGAGGCGGTTCACGACATATATCTTGGCGAGCGTCCCGAGAAGTTTACATACAATGGTAAGGAGTATACTCCAAAGTCTTTCTATGAGTCACTTGGTCTCAAGGCTGAGGATTATATCTCTTTGACATCTTATACACACCACCCGTTCTATAAGCCGTTCGTTCTTGAGATTCAGGACAACTGGCGTTGGGCACAGTCATACAATCTGCCTATCGATGAGTTCATGCAGGTGTTCGACAATGCTATAATGGAGGGCTACACTATTGCATGGGGTAGTGACGTGAGTGAGTCAGGTTTTACACGCGACGGTAAGGCTTATATGCCCGACAACACCAAGAAAGCCGACCTTGAGGGTTCGGATATGGCAAAGTGGCTCAAGCTGAGCGATGAGGAGAAGAAGAACACTCCAAAACCATCAACTGAAAAGTGGTGTACTCAGGAGGAGCGTCAGATTGCTTATGACAACTGGGAGACAACCGATGACCACGGTATGCAGATTTTCGGTATCGCTAAGGATAAGGACGGTGTAGAGTACTACATGGTGAAGAATTCTTGGGGTGAGGCCGGAAATTACAAAGGTATCTGGTATGCTTCAAAGGCATTTGCGCGTTATAAGACAATGAACATCGTCGTTCACAAGAATGCGATTCCTAAGGATATCCGCAAGAAGCTCGGTATCAAGTAAAGAATCCTTTATCTCAAATAAACAAAGAGTGTGACCCATTTTTTTGTGGTCACACTCTTTGTTTTGTCCATACTCCTGTTTGTATTAAAAAATATTATTTGTTTGAAAAAAGTTCCCTTCGTTTGTCTGATATACATCTGTTTTTAGTAATTTTACAAGTTGAAGGGATTTTGCTTTAAATTGCCCGTATTGTGTGGTGAGATGATTGCCGGTGTTGCAGAGACGGGGTAAAATGCGGAGTCCGTGGGACATCCCTTCTACGAGCAAGGCAAAAAATAAAATAATATATAATGGGTCAGAAATGGAAATATCAACCTCCGACATACGAACAGACAGTAGCGGCTAAGGCGCTATCGGCAGAGTTGGACATAAGTCCCATACTTTGCGGCCTGCTTATGAAGCGAGGGATTACTTCTGTTGCAGAGGCAAGGAACTTTTTCCGTCCGAAACTGAGCCACCTCCATAATCCGTTCCTGATGAATGATATGGATGTTGCGGTACAGCGTCTTAACAAGGCTCTCGGGAAGAAAGAACGCATACTTGTCTATGGTGACTACGACGTGGACGGCACAACTGCTGTTGCGTTGGTGTACAAGTTCCTGCAGCAGTTCTCTTCGAATATAGACTACTATATTCCCGACCGTAACGAAGACGGTTACGGTATCTCCAAACGCGGAGTGGATTATGCCTATACTACAGGCGTAAAATTGATAATTGTGCTCGATTGCGGTATAAAGGCTGTCGAGGAGATTGCCTATGCGAAATCATTGGGCATTGATTTTATCGTGTGCGACCATCATGTGCCTGATGAAGAACTGCCATGCGCCGTTGCAATTCTCAATCCCAAACTTGCGGATTCGAGATATCCCTATCCTCATCTGTCGGGATGTGGTGTGGGGTTCAAGTTCATGCAGGCCTTTGCCATGGACAATGGAATGCCACCCGAACAGCTCTACCCATTGCTCGACCTTGTTGCCGTGAGCATCGCTTCGGACCTTGTTCCCATAATGGGAGAGAACCGAATACTTGCCTATCATGGAATCAAGCAGTTGAACCACAGCCCGAGTACAGGACTCAAGGCCATAATCCAGGTGTGCGGACTTGTTGAAAAGGAGATAAGCATCAATGATATAATATTCAAGATAGGTCCGCGCATAAATGCATCGGGCCGTGTGCAGCAAGGAAAGGTTGCGGTTGATTTGCTCATCGAGAACAACTTTGCAACAGCACTCGACATGAGCTTGCAGATAAACGAGTTCAACGAGGCACGCAAGGAACTCGACAAGAGCATGACCGAAGAGGCAAACAGCATTGTCGAGGGGCTTGAAAGTTTTGATGAGCAGCGTGCCATTGTCATTTTCAACCCCGACTGGCATCGTGGCGTAATAGGTATAGTCGCTTCACGACTTACAGAGGTGTATCATCGTCCTGCAGTGGTTATAACCTGTACAGGTGACATCGCTACTGGTTCTGCACGTTCTGTCACAGGTTTCGATGTTTACAAGGCTATGGAGAGCTGTCGCGACTTGCTCGGGAATTTCGGAGGACACACCTATGCTGCCGGATTCTCATTGAAGGTTGAGAATATCGAGGCTTTTGCAAAGCGTTTCGAGGAGTTTGTTTCAGAAAATATACTCCCCGAGCAGACTGCGCCGGTGATTGAAATCGATGCCGAAATCGGTTTCAATCAGATAAACCGTAAGCTTTTCAATGACCTCAAGAAGTTCGCTCCTCACGGTCCGGATAATCCTAAGCCATTGTTCTGTACCCGTAATGTGTGCGACTATGGTACAAGCAAGGTTGTCGGCAGACGGCAGGAACATATAAAACTCGAACTGGTCGACAATCGTTCCAATACTATTTTCAACGGTATAGCTTTCGGGCAGAGCCGCCTGGCAAAATACATAAAGTCGAAGCAATCATTCGATATATGCTATACACTTGAGGAGAATTCCTATAAGCACGGTGAGGTGCAACTGCAGATAGAGAGTATCCACACTAAGGTAATGCGGTAAATATAGATGAAATATCGCGAAATACTTAAAAAGTACTGGGGCTATGACGATTTCCGTGGCATACAGCGCGATATAATCGAAAGTATTGGCCGAGGGCAAGACACCCTCGGCCTTATGCCTACCGGTGGCGGAAAGAGTATAACTTTTCAGGTTCCTGCTCTTGCAGGTGAGGGGCTATGTATTGTGGTTACCCCTCTTATAGCCCTGATGAAAGACCAGGTTGCCAATCTGAGGAGTCGTGGAATAAAGGCAACAGCCATATATTCGGGAATGAGGACAAGTGATGTTGTTACAGCTCTTGAGAACTGTATCTTCGGTGACTACAAATTCCTGTACATATCCCCAGAACGCATATCTTCAGAACTGTTCCTGAAAAAGATTCTTCGTGTCAATGTGCAGTTGATAACAGTTGATGAGGCTCACTGCATATCCCAATGGGGGCACGATTTCAGACCGGCGTATCGTCGCATAAGCGATTTGCGCAGATTGTTCCCGTCGGTTCCGGTACTTGCGCTCACTGCTACAGCCACTCCCGAGGTCGTAAAGGATATACAGAGCCAATTGGAGTTCAGTGAAGAGAATTGCTTCTCGATGAGCTTTGAGCGCAGAAATCTGGCCTATGTAGTCCGTTACACCGAGAACAAGCAACAGGAACTGTTGCATATATTAAGGCGCATTGCCGGCTCGACAATAATTTATACACAGAACAGGAAAAAGACAAAGGAAGTCTCCGATTTCTTGCTTGCAAACGGCATCACGGCTGATTACTATCATGCCGGTCTCTCACCCGAGAGCAAGGATTTCAAGGAGGAGGCCTGGAAGAGCGGAAAGGTGCGTGTAATGGTCTCCACCAATGCTTTCGGCATGGGTATTGACAAGCCGGACGTACGTCTTGTTGTGCATGTGGACTTGCCTGGTTCCATAGAAGCCTATTTTCAGGAGGCCGGACGTGGCGGTCGTGACGGCAAGAGAGCCTATGCGGTAACTCTTTTTGGAAACGGTGACAGCAGGATTGTTGCCAGACGCATAGCCGACAACTTTCCTCCTAAGGATTTCATCCGTGAGATATATGACGAGATATCCTATTATTACAGTATGGCTCTTGGCGATGGGCTTGACTGTACGTTTGAATTCTCGCTGGGTGACTTCTGCAAGAAGTACCATCGCCCTATGTTGCAGACCGACAGCGCTCTGCGTATTCTCACACGTATGGGGTATCTTGAGTATGTCGAGGAGATGGAGTATGCGTCAAGAGTCCGTTTCATAGTCGACAAGGATTCGCTGTTCCGTTTTCGTGGATTGCCTGCAGATTATGAATTGCTGATAAATGCGATATTGCGCAACTATAGCGGACTCTTCAGCGACTTTGTATTCATCGACGAACGCTATCTCTCACGGATAACCAAACTTCCTCGTCACCGTATGTACGAGATACTTGTCTCATTGACAAACAAGCGACTGCTTGAATATGCTCCTTCAAAGAAATGTCCTATAATAACATTTACCCGTCATCGTGTACTTGGCAGTGAACTCCGTTTTGCTCCCGATGTCTACGATGAACGCAAGAATGTATATGCCGGACGGCTTAATGCAATGCTTGAGTATGTTACTAGAAGGGAAAAATGCCGTAGCAGAATGCTGCTTGAATATTTTGGTGAGCCGGACCCTTCACCATGTGGCTGTTGCGATGTTTGTGTGGCAGAGCGTTCCTCGGGTGTGAAGCCGGCTGTCGAAGCCCCGGCAGAATGGGTGTTGGAACTTCTCTCCGATGGAAAACCACATGCCCTTGAGGAACTTGACGTGATGCGTCTTTCGCGCAGAGACATGACTGCACTGTTGAGAAGACTGTGTGATGAAGAGAAAATATGTATACAGGGGAATAATATAAAACAGAATAAATGATAGTACTATGATAACATTTCTTATTTGCCTTACGGCATTGGTGGTTTCTTATTTCACCTATGGGAAATACCTTGAAAAAACTTGTGCGATAGACCCAGCCAATCCAGTTCCGTCGCAGACGATGTACGATGGTGTCGATTACCTGCCCTTGCCATGTTGGAAGGTTTTTCTCATACAGTTGCTGAATATAGCCGGCCTTGGCCCCATTTTCGGCGCATTGCTTGGTGCAGCCTACGGCCCGGTGGCATTCCTGTGGATAACGCTCGGTGGAATTTTTATGGGTGCCATGCACGACTTCGTTGCAGGCGTAATATCCTTGAAAAGCAACGGCTTGAGCCTTCCCGAGATTATTGGTGAATATCTTGGTACCGGCACAAGAACTTTCATGAGGATATTCTCTGTTTTTCTCATGGTGCTTGTGGGCGCTGTGTTTATGTCGCAACCTGCAGAACTTATCGCGGCGAACATCTCGTTGCCCTCGCTCGAGATTGTGGCTTTCGGCAGTACATCGTGGGAACTCTTTGTAGTGCTTGTACTGATACTGGTCTATTATATACTTGCAACCCTGTTGCCTATAGACAAGATTATTGGTCGTTTGTATCCCGCCTTCGGTGTGGCTTTGCTTGTAATGGCATTGAGTATTCTGTTCATTCTTTTGACAAGGAGTGAGACCTATCCCATCCCCGAGCTCACCTCGCTGCGTAACTGTATTTCCGACCCTGATAAATTCCCCATTATTCCCATGCTCTTTACAACAATAGCCTGTGGCGCATTATCGGGTTTCCATGCAACACAGTCGCCAATGATGGCGCGTTGCATGACTAACGAGAACCAGGCGCGAAGCATCTTCTATGGCGCAATGATTGCCGAGAGTATTGTCGCACTCATCTGGGCAGCCATCGGTATGGCATTCTGGGGTGGAGTAGAGGGACTTAATGATGCTATAGCCGAGTATGGTGGCAGTGCAGCCCGTCTTGTGAATGTGATAACAAGTGAGACTATGGGTGCAGCAGTCGCAACCTTTGTGCTTGTAGGTGTGATAGGGTGTGCCGTTACTTCGGGCGATACAGCATTCCGCTGTGCAAGGCTCATTGTTGCCGATATGTTTGGCATATCACAGAAGAACTTCCTGAAACGTGTAGCAGTGTGTGTGCCGCTGTTCGCTACAGCATTGTTCATAATATTTGCCTTGCCGTTCCAGACAATATGGAGCTACTTCGCGTGGTGTAACCAGACGCTTGCCGTAATCACTCTGTGGTGCATTACAATGTATCTGTTCCGTCACAAGAAACCGTTGATGATAGGTATGCTGCCGGCATTAATAATGACATACGTGTGTTCATCTTATATTTTCATCTCTCCAATGATGTGCGGAATGGAAAACCGCATGTTGGCCTATCTCCTCGGCGGAGTGCTAACGCTCATTATTGCAGTTGTAGTGCATTTCAAGGCGAGAAAAGTGTGAGTATGATATAAGTTGAACTGATGATGCGTTCACTATAATAAGTTCTTTGCTCATTTTGCTGTATTTTTATGAGTGCTTCCAGAAGCGAGCCGCCGCCGAGCGTGAGCTTGCCCACCTCCTTGCAGAACTAACTGCCTATGGATTGTAAATCTTATTTTAAAGAAGATTGCTTATAATGCAAATTCGGACTCTTGCCTGTCTATGATTATTGGTCTTGGACAAGGTAAGAGTCTGTTATTCTGCGTCAATAGAAGATTTTTATATTGTCCTGGCAATTCTGTCCCCGTGTGAAGTCCGGGATTTCAACGGGTGCACCGCCGTTACGTGCCGAGATGTCGGTAAGTTCCACAAGACTGCTCCACAGTGCCGCGTCATATACGTTCATATCAAGCGGAAGTCCATTCCTTAGACAGTGGATGAGGCGGCAATCCATAGCATAATCTATCCAACGGCGACCGCACAGTTCCTCACCACGCTCCTTGTACATCGTTACAATAGGGTGCCGGTATTTTTCGATGAGGCTTTGGCAAGCATCACCGGTCATCGTCTCCTCGCTGTCGGGCGCAAATGCGAATGACGGCACAGGGTATTTCTGTGCAAAGCCTTCTGTTCCGCTGAGCAGGAATGAACGGCTGTATGGTCGTGGCAACGATATGCAGTGTTGTACAAGTATGGTCTTGCCATTTTCGGTAGTGATAATAGAACTGTTCATTGTGCCACTGAGGTTCCCGACATCTTCGCTGCCGATTCTTTTTGATGATAGCGATACAATGCTCTTCATTCTGTCGCCACGGTTTATACCCATTGCCAATGCAACTGGTCCGAGCCCGTGTGTGGGGTAGGGGTTGCCGTTGTGGGTGCTCATGAACTGTACCTGCCAGTTGCTCCATTTGCGCTCGCCGTTGTCATTTGACGATATGCGCTCGCGCAGGTCGTGCAGATACGACCCCTCGGCATGTATTATCTCTCCAAGAAGGCCCTTTTGCACCATATTAAGCGTACACAACTCGAATTCGTCGTAGCAGCAGTTCTCGAGCATTATGCAGTGACGCTGTGTCGCTTCTGCAGTGTCGACAAGTCGCCAGCAGTCGGCAACGGTAGTCGCTGCCGGCACTTCGGTAGCAACATGCTTGCCCTGTTGCATCGCATATACGGCAATGTCGGCATGGCTTGCCCAGTCGGTACAGATGTATACGAGGTCAACATCGGGCTGTTCACATAATTGTTTCCATCCTTCATCGTCATGGAAAACAGTGGGACATTCTCCCCCAAGTTTGGCGATTATGCTTTGTGTGTCGGTTATGTTCTCTTCAACAAGGTCGCAAAGGGCTGTTATGCGGCAGCCTTCGATGTGCATAATGCGGTGTACTGCACGCTTGGCGCGTACTCCAAGGCCTATAAAGCCAATGCGTACACATTCTATCGGTTCACACTGCAGTTGCAGTACGTTTTTCGGTTCTCTTGTCTTGCTATCGTATCCCATTCTGTTGTCTTAACAATGCAAAATAACAAAAAATGCATCGCCTTTCAAAATGTTATCGTTTTTTTATAATTCTTTCAGAATTTCTTTGGCTTCCTTGTTGCCTGCGTTTGATGCTTCGCGGTAAAGGTCTTTTGCGAGTCTCTTGTTACGTCCAATGCCTTTGCCATGGTAGTAGCAGTCGGCGACTCGCCTTGTGCCTTCGTGATTGTTCTTGAGGTGCAGCTCTTTGGCATATGTGTAGGCCTTTTTATCATTGCCGGCACTCTTTTCATAGTCGTACATGTAAAGCAAGGCTTCGTCATTTTTTTCATCGGCGGCATTCCTGATGTAGCTTATTCCATCGTTGTTTCCGGTTTCGGCGAGCATCTTTCCATATTCGAACATGGCTTTCGGGAACTTGCTGTCTGCAGCCCTTTTCAGCAGTGCTATGGCTGTTGCACTGTCTTTTTCTACCATGTTGCCTGTGCTGTAGCGTCGCGACATCTCCATCAGTGCGCGTGGTTCACCATTTCCGGCAGCTATACTGTACCACTCATGTGCACTGTCTTTGTCTCCTCTTTTCTTCTCTGTCATTTCTGCAAGGTCATATTGCGCCATGGCTTCACCGAGTGTCGCAGCTTCTGTGAGGAACTTTGTTGCCAGGCTGTCGTTGGCTTTAAGCCCTGTGCCGTCCCTGTAGCATATGCCGACATAGTACATGGACGGGGCGTAACGGTATTGTACAAGTTCTGCAAATATTGTCAAGGCATCCCTGTATCGTTTGTTGTTGTAGTATATCAGGCCTTTTTCATGTTGCCATGCGCATTGGGCTCTTAATGTGGAATCCATTACAATGCCGGTCTGCTTTGCCTGATTGTCTCTTTCTTGATGTTGTGTCACCTTTTTTTTATCCTTGTGCAATCTGGTGGTGAAATTGTTGTCGTTGCTGTATATCGAGTAGCCGTCGCGTCCGGCTACACTGACATTTATGTTGTGGCAGTTGCTGCTGTTGTACAGTTCTATAGTAGCTTCACCATTGGCAATGGTCACCTCGGGAATCCATAGCAATGTGCGGCGATAGTCCTTCTCCTGCGGTTTCATTTTGCTGTAGTCGGGTGAATAGAACTTCTTGCTTTCGTTGTATCCCTGTACCGAGGTGTAGCGTAATGCGCTTCCTGCAGCTGCGAACTCCGGTACTATGCCCTGTTTGCGGTCTTCTTCTTTGTTTGGTATGAGGCATGCCACATAGTTGGGATTTAGAGGGTAGGCTATTCCGTAGCTTGGCAATATCATATCAAGGAATCTGTAGCTGTCGGGGCAATCGTCAATTCCTTTTCCTGGATAAAGGTAGCTTTGTGACAGGAATCCTTTGTAGAATTTTTGCACAGGAATCTTGTTGTCCATCATTCTTCCAAGTGGTATCCAGTGTATGTTCCTGTTTTCAAACTGCCGGCGTGTCTTCTCATCGCTTCTTATTACAATCTCTTTGAAGTCGGTCATTTTCTCTACATCCGGCAATCCCCTCAGATATTCCATATCTGGTCGGGGCACACTGTCGTGGCTGTATTCACCGAGTACTACCATTAGCTGTACCCAGTATGCCCAGCCGTAGTTGTGACGTTTCATCGCACTGAGTACGACATCATTTGCGGTCAGAGTGTGGCTGAATTCGCTGTCTGCGGTAAGTTTTCTATCCTCTTTATTAGTGTATCTTATATTGCCCACATATTTGATGATTTCCAGACTGTCGGTTTTGGTGAGTACACCATTTATAAAGCCACCGTACTCATATTGGTTATCACTCTCGCTATCAATCAATTGTTCCTGTATTGCTCTGTAGATTTCATCCTCGTGTGTGTTGAACTGGTCGATATAGGTAACATCCTGGGCATATTCCCATTCATCGAGATAGTTGAACCGCATTTCGCTGTGCGGTGGCCTGCTGTTTATCTCTTTTTTCCTGTCGGCAACGACCTCCACCGAGGAGAGCATGTACTCGAACGGATTAAGTCTGATGTCGTTATCATCTCCTGTATTGCTCATTGGAGAACCGAGGTTGCGCTCCCAATAGTCATAAAGACGGAATCCCGGTGAATAGTAGCGGTCGAGCGCGAACTGATACCTTATATTCTCACTCTGCTTGAATGCAGTCTGCGGACGCAGCGATGCTACACGTGTACCGGTGAAATCGTCCAGCTCAAGGAGAAAAGAACCTGTGCTGTCGGTCCGGAAAGTTGTTGTAGTGATAGTCTTGCCGTCGGTAGAAATGTCTAAACGTGTGAGATTGTATTTTTGCGGTATCATTGTATTCTGTTCCTTGCCCAGGAATTTCTTTGTGCGGTTCTTGCGCAGGAATTTTCCTTTGATTGTTATTCCGCGTTCTATCGGCTGCATCCTGTCTATTTCCTTACGGGCAAGCATGTGCCAATCAAATGATGTCCAGCCATGGGTGAGCATTATGAGGTCGAGTTGAGCCTTGCGGTTGCTGTTCCCGGTATCGAAGTACTGTCCGGCATCGGGAATGTATCCTTTCAGCTCGGAACCAAGAAGGAGATAGCTGTACATATTGTATCCGTATGATGTGTTTTGTGTGCCGGTTGCATCTCCGACCGCAAGCGACAAGTCTGTGCCGTCGGGTATCTGTTTCCCGTCGTCGCGTGATATCTTCAGCGTAATCTTTTCATTGGCATTGGCATTGAGGTTATGCACATGGTATCCGTTGGCGGTAACATTCAGCTTTACAGTCTCATGACCGCTTGGCTGAAGACCGTTATGCATGACGAAGAACTGTCTTTCGGCGAGTGGGATGGTTTCGTCAGCGAAGATGACTGCGCGGTTCACACCCTCGGGAAGGCTGTTGAGAGCAATGGAAAAGACAATCTTCTTGTCGGCGGTATCAAGTTTCCGGTAGAAACCCATTGTTCCACGGTAGAGCACTGCAAATCCCAATTCTATATTTTTCTTGAGGTTGTTGGCTATTGTAATATTTATGCTGTCGCCATTCTCCACAATGTTCATAACAACGCCCTCTTCGGCAATTTCGGGCAATTTGAAACGGTGTCTTTTGGTTTTCCCTTTGCTATTCTTTGGTGTTATCTCTGCTCTGTATACCGCATTTACGTCTGGGACGACGGTGAATGTTCCCTTTCCCATGTGCAATGGTGTAGTTTCGAGAATTATCTTGTCGTCCTTGTATATCATAATCTTCTCTTCGCCCCATCGGCCCTCTTCTCCACGAAGTTCGTATGCCACTCTGCTTTCAAGCCCGTTTACAAGATTGCCGCTTTCGGGAAAGAAGTCGAGTGAAGCTTCGGGCAGTTCCGAAGAGACCCACTTGCCCTTTTCGCTGAATCCGCGACGACGGTCGAGCATGTTCTTGAAGTCCCAGTTATCTGCATTGACTTTGTCAAAAACTGCAAAAACACGGCTGAATATTGCACTCTTGTCCCAATTCAGCATGTATCGGGTGTATGCACGAATTTCATAGTAGCCGGAAAGAAGCAGCGGATTCAATTCGAACTCTCCGTAGCAGCTTCCCTTCTCATCGAGCTTGTATTTCTTTGTCTGCACTACATATCCTTCAGGCGCTACAAGTTCGACATACAGCACTTTGCTCAATGTACTTGGCCTGTCGTCGCTGCCGAATGTCGTGTACGCCTTGAACCATATTGTTTCGCCAAGATAGTAGGCGGTGTTGTCAAAGTGCAGATACACGCGTTCCTGCTGCATCACTCTGCCGACTTGCATTGCACGTAGCGCCACGCTGTCAATTTTGCTTTGTGAAAAAGTGGCAACGGTTGTAAAGGAGAGAAGTAGTAATGGTAATATGTATTTTTTCATGGATTGTGCTTTTTATATATGACGGACAAAGAATGCGGATGTTACACCGCCATTCATCTTTTTTTGATTTTATGTAAATACATTGGCAATGTGGTGAATTGTCGTGCAATATACACAAAATAATCAGTAATAGCAAATGTGCTGGCGGTTTTGTAGTGTCACAGTATTTTGCTAACTTCGCCGAATAAATATTGAATCTATGAAGGATTTTATGGCATTGTTCCTGCTCTCCCTGCTTTTGTCGTCTTGCGGAAATGTCTATGAGAGGCAGAGCGTAATATATGAAGAGGCTGTAGAACGTATATCCGAAACCAAAGGTCTTGCCATGCTGTTTGATAATGTGCTTACAGCCGAAGCGCTTGCAACCCGTGAAATGGCTATTCTCGATGAAGAAGAGAAAGAAGAACTTGACTGGTTGTCAGAGAGGAATGATGCTCTATATGCGGTTCTTATGCGTGACAGCCTGCTTAATATTACAGGCAGGGCTGTGATGCTTGCCCGTACGCATTTTGTTGAGGACAGGATATCCCTTTACAGCAGAGCTGCACTCCTTTATGTAAAGGCAGAGTCTTCTGCTGAACTTGATTCGATAAGAGGTGTGGTAGAGAAGTTCTCGGCAATGCTGTATCAGGATGGTCAGCGTTTGTGTGACCCGCCTAAGAATATACGCCATGCCTATGATTCCATAAAGGGTGTTGCCGATGCAGCCTACAAAGGAACATTGAGGAGAGTCGGTGAAAACAGCCGTTTTGGCAATATCAAAGTTGGGGGAGAATGATATAAGAATCTTATCTTCTGCAGGGACTTCGTGAGAGGGTTGCAAGGTGCTTCGCTTTCTTGTTCTTTATGCATCTACCCTTTAACCTGTTATCTTATATTCATTTTGCAGTCGTTCAGTCTTTACTTTTTCATTGCGTGAAAAAGTAAAGAAAAGCGCATGCGAAACGTTCAAATCGCTCGCTCCTTTTGCTCATAAATTCTTGCTGCTGTTGCCTAATAAAATATGTTTCCGGCTTTGCAAAGCCGGAAACATATTTTATTAAGGTCCCCATAGGGGTTATTTTGTTCCCTTTTCGATTTCGTCCTCAACAAGACGTATCTTCTGCAATATTATGTCGGCATCCTTCTTGAGTTTCTCAACCTTCTGACGCATTACATCGACAAGGCTTTCGCCTTTTTTGTTGGATACGCTGAGGAAACCTAAATTGTTCTCATATGTAGAAATCTCGCTCTTGAGATTTTCATATTGACGTATGAGATGCTCACGCTCGCGTTGCAGCCCATTGCCTCCTTTCCCGATAGTGTTACGGAAGTTGGCAAGTTTGCGCTCGTTTGCGTTTATATGGAGTTTTTCGTAGATTGCATTTACCGCCTCCCTATACTCTTTGTATATTTTGTCCTTGTCGCGGAATGGTACAAATCCTATACTGTTCCACTCTTGGGCGAGTGTCGCAACTATTTTGGTCTGTTCGTCTCCGAGCAGGTTACAATCTATAGCTTTGAGTTTTTCTATTATCTCACGTTTTTGCTTGAGGTTTTCTTGCTCGGTCGTGCGTTGTGAGGATGTCGCAGCATTGCGCCTTTCAAAGAATTTGTCGCATGCGCCGATAAAACGTTTCCACAATGCCTCAGAGTGCTTTTGAGATACCGGCCCAACCTCTTTCCACTCTTTCTGCATTTTACTCAGTTTATCAGCAGTGCCTTTCCAGTCTTCGCTCTCGGCAAGTTCTTCAGCAGCTTCGCAGAGTTCCTTTTTCCTTTCGAGGTTTTTCGACAAAGTGTTTTTGGTTTCCTTGAAGAATTCACTTTTCTTCTTGAAAAACTCGTCACATGCTGCACGGAAACGCTCGAAAATCTTCAAGTTCATCTTCTGTGGTGCGAATCCAATCTCTTTCCAGCGCGCTTGAAGTTCGAGAACCTGTTTTGTAGCATCGTTCCATGCCTGATATGTCGTGAATGAGGTGTATTCAATCTTCTCAATCTCGTCGCATATTGCACTCTTTTTATCAAGGTTCTCTTTCTCTTTCTCTTTCTTTGCCTCGAAATGGTCCTGGTGACGGCGGTTTATGACTGTCGATGCTGCTTTGAAACGGTTCCATATCTCTTCTCTCAATTCAGGTGATACAGGACCTGTCTCACGGAATTCGTTATGGAGCTGCTGTAACTGGCGGAATGCATTCAATATGTCCTGCTCTTCGGCAAGCGCTTCTGCCGTTTCGCATATTCTTGTCTTTGTTTCGAGGTTTTTCTTGAAGTCGTATTCGCGGAACTCATGGTTTATCTTGAGAACATCATAGAATTGTTCTGTCAGCATCTGATACTGTTTCCACAATGCAGTAACCTTGTCTACAGGCACATTCTTTATCTCTTTCCAGCTTTGTTGCAATGTCTTGAATTCATTCACCTCAGGTGTTCCTTGGCTTGCTTTCTCGACGAGAGCCTGCAATTTGCCAAGAAGTTCCTCTTTTGCTTTGTAGTTGGCATTCATCTCCTCCTCTTGCGCTGCGAGCCAAGCACTGCGTTTGGCTTTTATCACGTTCATTACTTCTTTGAATGGCTCCTCCAATTCGTCCTGTGGAATGAATATGGCCTCATTACCGCCTTCTTCAGCAATGCTTTTCTGTCCTTCTTCTATTTCTGCTGTACGCATACGGTAGAAGAGAATCTTTAATGACTCAATCTCATTGCGGCAGTTGAGTACATCTTCACTCTCTGCAATCTCTTTGAGCTGTGCGATAATCTCCTGACGGTTTGAGGGTTTTGAGTTCTCGTTTTCCTTTTTCGGAAAATCTGCTTCTGTTTGCACTTGTGGAGTCTCCTCTTCAATGCAGTCATGCTCTATAAACTCATTCGTAGTGGCATCTGCAGCCTGTTCAGGAGTACTCGTGATGTCCTGTTCCTGGAACTGTACATCCGGTTTTAAAGTTTCGCTCATCTGTTTGTTGTTTAATTGTATGCAACAAAAATCAACGCTCACACCATGTGCCGGTATATCTGGCTGATGTGTGCGTTGTAGTTTTCTACTACATTATTCTGCGAATATAGAAATAAAAATCGATTTTAGTACAAATTAAGGTGAAAGTTTTTGATTTGTACATATATAAAATGGTATAATTACACTTTATGAGGATGAACTGATGCATCAGTTCATCCTCATAAAGTGTAATGGCTACATTACTTTATCAATGTCTTTACGCCATTTACGATATATATACCTGCTGGCAATGTGTTGATGCGTGCGGCATCAGATGTTCTGAACAGCATTATGCCGTTAACCGTATATACTGTCCAACCATTTTGGCTATCTGTGAGAATATCCTCAATGCCTGATTCGTGACTGCCGTCATTCTTTACTGTGTACTTAAGGGTGATTCCTTCAATCTCTTTGCCGTTACCGTCGCAGAAGTAGCCTTTGGGTATCTCAAGAATGTATGTGCCATTTACATATACCGGCTCTACTGTCTTTAATGCAGCTTGTTGCATACCGATACTGCTTCCGTCCTCTTTGACGATTGTCTGTTCAAGTGCAATGAGTTCTTCACTGCCTTCGATATGGAGTCTTGGTTGTATATCGGCATTGTCGGTATGCCCTGCATAATAGCTGAATGTGAATACAAAATGTGACAACTTTTCCAATGTACTGCCGTTGGCTGGTGATACCTCATCTATTGCAGCAGCCGGAGCACTTCCGGTCAGAATATACTTGGCTATTGTGCGTACACCATATTTTACAGGTACGGGGATTGCCATATTCATGCCTTCGGGATTGAGCATTATGTTTCCTGCACTTATGTGTATGCTCAAGTCCTTGTTGTTGTATGTTGTGAGAGGCTCGGCAGCTGTAAAGACAAGTGTGTTGCTGTCGGTTTGCTTTACATTGAATTCTGTTTTGAATCCTTCTGCAGTAATCTTGAGATCATCGGTTGGAGATATCCCCTCCTCGCATTTGACAACGATGGTTTCCAACCTGTCGAAAGTGCTGCCCTCAGTCGGGGTAATAGTATATGTGGGATACTCACGTTGCATATACAGCTTGGGAAGCACGTGCTCCTCTGTTATTTTGTCGGCGGTGTAGCAACCGAATGTCTCATATTTGGTAGAGTAGTGGATTGTGTAACCGTCGCAAGCTATTGATGCATTGCTCTCTTCGTCAACCGATACGCTCCAAACAGCACCCTCTGCAGGTTTCTCTTCGGCGTAGTTGAAACTTGTATATGTTCCCGAATGATATACGTAGCGTCCTTTCTCGTCCTGAATTGTGTAGCCACCGTCAACTGCCGTGAATGTGAAGCCTGCACACTCTACTGTTTCTATGAACTTTCCGTTTACATCGGTTGCGGTCTTTGCAGGCAGATATCCGTATGCCTTTTCCCCAAAGAAAAGTGTTGCTGCACTGTCTGCTGCGACCATTGCATATTTGTTACCCGATAGAATTCCGTCGGCTGGAATATAGGGCATTGTACGTGATACAATATATGTCTCTTCTGCAACGGTGCTCTTGAATACCGCGTCGCCGTCGACTTTTACTGCAATTACCTTTATCGTGGTTGTCTCGGTGAGATTGAAGTACATTACCCAATACTTGCTGCATTTTGTGCTGCCGGTATCGTTGATGTAGTCCTCGTAGCTTGGCTCTGTACCGTCGAGGGTGTAGTAGAGTACAGCGCTCTGGTCTTCTGTTTCTGCTGTCACCTGTACCTTGTCGGCATATATGGCAACCGGTGTCCTGAATACGGGAGCCGGGACTATTACTGTGCTTGCGTCTGGAGTATATTCGACTGTTATGGATTTTACATAGTAGGCACGTTGTGTTGCATTCCAGTTGATTGTTATATCTCCATTTGTATCGTTGCAATCGAATGTGTACGCAACATCCGAAGTGGCTAATGTGTATGCCTCGGATGTTTCGTTGCCTGCAGTGATTGTCAGTTTTGCATCACCGCTTGCAGCAACCGAACAGTTGACTGTAATGCTTCTGATTGTACATCCTGCAAAAGCCGATGTACTTAGTGTGTAGGTGGGGTTTACATTTGCTTTTTTGCCAATCTGTATTCCTTTATCTGAACTCCAACCGATGTAGGTTGATGATGTGGTTGTCCACTCTATACCGCTGAGTGTTGCAACGCCCCCTTCTGTTGTAAGTTCACCATTGCTGAATGTGTGTGTGTAGGTCTCTGCATTGGTTGCAAACACCATTGCAACAAGACAGAACATTGTGAGTAGAAATCTTTTCATATGAGTACTTTTTGGTATTATTTCAAGTCTATGAACATTCGCCCGATTTTCTTCTGCAAAGTTAGTCAATTTGTGATATTTTGTGAAATAATAAGGCGATTATATCTGTAAAATCCCGCAAGATTAACATATGTTATTCAATGGGTTATTGAGTCCTTATGCTATCGGATAAGCAAAAGGGCAGTTTGATGAATACCAACTGCCCTCTATAGGTTTTATGTTATGTCGCGATTATCCGTTTATGATTGCCTTGAGTTTCTCGATGAAAAGAGTCTTGTTGAATTCGGCACCTACAATTTCTCCTACCTTCTCATCCTGTGGCGTGAGAATAAGGTATGTCGGGTATATCATCACATTGTGCTTCTTGGCAATCTCAATGCCTTCTCTCTCTTCCATGTCTACTTGCAAAGTGATAAACCTGTTGTTTATGAAATCTCCACACTCCTTGTCTGTGAATACCTCCTTTTCCATCTTGCGACACGGACCGCATGTCTTGGTGTGGCAGTCGATGAGGACGTACTTCTTTTCTGCCTCAGCCTTGTCGAGTGCCTCGCAGTGTTATTGCATAGTTTTTTATTTTATAAAGATAACATGTGATTTGTAATGGTTGTTTTATATGTGCCGATTCAACGGGATTATTTGTCTTTCATGAGTTCTTTGAGAAACTCTTCCATTCCGCCACCGGGAGGCGGTGCATATGCAGTGACAATTTTCCCTTCTTCGTCTATGATTATGTATCTTGGTACTCCTGATATGTGGTACTCGCTCTCAAACAAGGACTCTTCCTCGCAGTCGGGGAACAGGTTCAACATTCCTTCCATGTCACGCTTTTTTATGGCTGCAATCCAGGAATTCCTTGCTTCGCTTCTGTCAACAGATACTGTGATGAATTTTATCCCGGGAGTATTGTCATATCTCTTTTTGAGGTTCATGAAATCTTGCATTTTGGCGAGGCATGAACTGCACCATGTTGCCCACACGTCGATTACAAGCACTTTCCCTCGGAATTCGGCGAATGTGTGTCCTTTCCCATCTGTGTCCTTGAGCAATGGAGTTGAGGCCGGTTCTCCGGGCATAATATTCCGGTATGTGTCGAAGAGGGATATTATTTCATTCTTGAGTGTGCTTTCTTCCACATTCTTCTCTATAAGCGGACGTATTGCGTACATCTCTTCATTGCATCCGCTGTTACGGAAAGGGAATTTGAGTTTTTTCATGTATGCCGTGTGAAGGGCGTTGTTAGCCGAAGAGAATACCTCTTTGAGCTTTGAGTAGTCGTTGCTGTTTATCCCCCTTATTGGATAGAATACGGTTATTGTGAGTCCGTCACGCGATTCTTCAAAACTGTCGCCTCTTTTCATTGCCATGAGTGTGAAGTAGTGGTCGGCGAAACGCGCCGTGTCACGTTCTATCATGAAGTTCTCGACAGTGCGGTCGTCAATCCGCAAACTATCGACACTCTCGGCAAGAATTGTTATGTCAGGGTTTTTTCCACGACATTTGAACATATACTCTCCACTGTTCCACACCATGTGGCAAAGGTTGAGCACGTTTCCTTCGGTGTCACTCTCGCGCAGTTCTTCCTTTATTCCGTTGTATGTATCTGCAATCTCCTGTGCCGACCTGAAATCCTTGTTCCAAAGGCTGTCGACGTTTGGCCGTTCATAGCACGATATAGTAATCAACAGCGATGCTGTTATGGCAATCATATTCAGGATACTTCTCATATAGAATTTCTTCTATTGATTTTTTATCGGTCTTTGCCCATTGCGATGCCGACAAGGTCTACACCACATGTCTCTTTCATGTACTTCACCACAAAATCATATTTCTCCTTTATCATGCTGTACTTTGCCGTGTTGTACCTTGAATGGAACTCATCAGGTGTAAGCCACATTGCGTTCATTACATATGATACGAAAAGGTCGTACATTGCATTCTCTTTCCAGTAGATTGTGCTTACCTCTTTCTTGCTTGTTGTAAACAAAGGCCTCCACACCTGTTTGAGGTGGCCTGTACCGAAGTTGTCGTTCAGGGCATCTACGTATCCAAGATTGCGCATGCTGTTCGAGGCATTCTCGTCCTGAATGTTCACAAGAAGGTCTGTCCCGAATGTAAAGCCATCCCAAAATTCCGCAGGCTTTATAATTTCACCCTTCTCTATAGAGTTGTATATTGCCTGTGTCATGAATATACAGCGTTGTTGCTTGAGCTCGTACCCGTCGCCTTCTCCTCCGTTGATTATTTCCTCTTTGAAACTGATTGCCCAATTGTCGAAATTCCCAAGTTTGAGTGACTTGAAGGGGTCGACAGTCGTTGAACCGGAATTTTCCTCGTTTCCGAAATCGCGTGGTTCTGTGCGCAGATTGTGTATCATGTATATCTTGACCGGCAATGTGGAATTGGCAAATTCCTTGCTTATGTTCGGGAATATGTAATCGTTGAAAAAGCTGACATAAAAGGGCAGGTGTGATTCCGGAAGGTCCCATGCACCCATCTCCCTATCCTCCTCATATCCTGCCACAAACAGGTCGCCGGTTCCTGCTGAAACCCAATCTCTGTTAAGGTCTTCTTCTGTAATGTCCTTGTACAGCAGATAGACCCCGTACTCTTTCTTTATGATATTTATCAGCGAGTCGTATTCCGTATCTCCCTGGGGGAATCCTCCACGTATCGGTGAGTAGTTGCCGGATGGGGTAATGGAATCCTCACTGTCGCTGCATGCTGTCAGTGAGAGCAGACAAATAATTGCTGTCGTTGCGGTATATATGATTCTTTTCATGATTCTCATGTCTGATGTTAATATTTGCTTTGTCATTCAATCGGTGTACGTTTTCCCGGCAGTTCGTTCTGTTCAAGCTTGTTGTTCAGCTCAAGGGCTTCGTCGGGTATGGGTACGGTGTAGAGCAGGTCATTCTCTTCCAGCATATATGTCCTTGTCGTTTCTGCATTATCGTGCCATTTGTGTGTGAACGACGGCATTCCCCAACGGCGCAGGTCGAACCAGCGGTGTCCTTCAAAGCAGAGTTCACGACGACGCTCATCACGAATGAATTGTATAAGTTCTGTCTGGTCTGTAAAGGTTACATCGTCATAGTCCTCCGGGTCAAAACGTTTCTCACGTAATCTGTTGAGAACTTCGGTTGCCTCATCCATCCCCTCGCTGCCAATCATGGCTTTTGCCTCTGCAAAATTCAGATAAGCCTCGGAGAGACGCAGACAACGTCCGAATATGCCTATTGCATTTGTCGGAAGATAATAGTTTGTTCCTACATAGACCTTGCCGTATGCCATTGGCATAAGTTCTCCGGTGTTTCCATTTGGTGCCCGTACAATGTAGCGTGAAAGCCGTAGGTCGTAATCCTCATATGTTCCGAGGAGCTCTTCCGATGCCTGGAAATATGCATGCATCTTTTTGCTGGTGGTTGTGTTTATAGAATTTGTACCCTCATACGTCCACTCGAACATGTCTTCAACATTACCGTATGGCCATATTGTCTCACTCGATGCATATGTCGGGAAAATTATGTAATTCCTTACAGTCTCACCATTCTCGTCTTTTTTTGTTGACGGAACATCGTTGAGGTCTACAAGTTTGAAAAGATTGTTGTCCATTACAATCTTGGCATACTCTGCAGCCTTCTCCCAATTCTCCATATACAGGTATGTGCGTGAAAGCATAAGTTGTACCATAGGAAGATTTGTTCTGAAGTTGTCGCTCCACTGTTCGCTCTTAGGCAGTGAAAGATATGTCTCTTCTGCCTTATGAAGATCGGCAAGAATCTGCTCGTATACCTCTGCAACACTGCGTCTTGTCAGGTAATCATTGCTCTCCTCTATGCCACTGTTCAGTTTCAGCGGAACACCGGGGGCTTCGGGGTTGGCATTGTACGGCTGTCCGAATATGTTTACAAGCTGAAAGTAGTAGAAACCGCGTAGGGCATACGCTTGTGCCTTTACCTTGTTTATATTCTCCTGTGTGTCATTGACCTCCGAAATGTAGTCTATTACAGCGTTCACTCCGAGTATTAATGAGTAGTAACTTTCATAAATATTGGTCTGTCCGGCACCGGCGCTTTCCATCATCTTGAACATGTCGGGTTGCCAACTGAAACATGCGAGATATTTGTTTCCGTCGAATCCGTCAATCGGTGTCTGGTAAGGTGCAGCTTCCACGTCATCATCGAGCAGAGACAAGAAAGCGGTAAAGCCCTTCATATCATTACGCTGGTATGCCTCGCCAAGCAGAAGCTCGTTCAGCGATACGGCATCCTCAGGGACAAATTCACTCTCAGAATTCGGCTCAAGGAAATCGTTGCATGCAGTGAGTGTGAGTGCTGCAATTGCAGTTGTGATTATATATTTCATTTTCATGATTCCATTCTTTTATAGTCCTACACTAAGTCCCAAAGAGTATATTCTTGGCTGTATGCTGTAACCGAGCTCCGGGTCATAACCTTTCCAGTCGTCACTTGCAATGACAAACAGATTGTTTATGTTTGCACTGAACTGTATTCTTGACAATCCGATTTTCTTGCATATCTTCTGTGGAAGATTGTATGAAAGGGAAATCTGTGTACAGCGGAGGAATGATGCGTCGGCCACCCTTGTGTCCGATTGTGCCCACATTGAATATATGTTGTCATACAGTCCATTGGGCAGGTTCAGATTGTAGAGGTCCCTTACCGAAGTGTAGAGTGCCGGAATGTTGGTGTGTGCTTCGTCACCTGGCTGTTTCCAACGGTTATTCAACTCCTTCGACAGGTTGCTGAAGATATCGGGCATTTTGCCGTATGTGAATGTGGAGTAGGGGTTGGGGAGCCTCTTCTTTGCTCCAAGCATCAGTGCGAAGTCCATGCCGAAATGGAAGTTCTTCCAGCGGAGACGTGTGTTGAGTCCGCCACTGAAATATGGCTCACCCTGTCCCGAATACACAAGGAATGTTGTCGGGTCGACACTGCCGTCTCCGTCAACTTCATCATATGTCGCATGCAGGAATGTGGGGTAACCGTTCGAACTGTCAAGTCCGGTGAACTTGTAGGACCAGAATGCCGATAGCGGATATCCTTGTTTCAGAGGGCGTTCGCTGCTGCCGTTCAGGAAGTCGGTGTGTGTAAGCTCATCGGCCTTTGCTGTGCGGTCATCACTTTCCGACTTGTTCCAGTTCTTTCCGGCATTGAGACCAATGGTCCACACCCAATCCTTTGTGCGGATTGGTGTGAAATTAAAGGTGACTTCCACTCCGCTGTTTGTGATGAGTCCGCCATTTAGCGGCATGGAACTCATTCCGTATTCCTGTGGAATGTCCTGCCTTATTATGGCATTTGAATTACGTCTGTAGTATTCCAGATTCATTGTTATGCCGAACAGTGCAAGGTCGATGCCAAGGTTCATGGATTTGGTGCGTTCCCATTTCAACTGCTTGTTGGGCAGACTTGAAATCGTGAGGTAATACTCTTTGTAGCTTTGCAGCAATCCTTGGTATTTTACAATCATCTCGGGGCTGATTGTGTTTACGACATTTCCCTGTATACCATATGTCGCACGCAGGTTGAACTGGTCAAGCCAGGGAAGATTCTCGGCAACAAACGGTTCCTGTGCTACTTTCCATGATGCTCCAAGCGACCATGTCGGGTCGAATCTCTTGTTGACATCCTGTCCGAATCTGTTGGATGCATCGGAACGCACATTTACATTCACTACATAGCGGTTCATCAATGAATATGCGAGTGTAGCGTAGAACGATAGATAGTTGGTTGTTGTAGATGTCTTGCTCCAACCACCGTTGTAGAGCCTTGACAGTGCTCCCCAGTTTATGTTCACATCGCTACCGATTGGCTTGAAATTCTCCGGTACGGTCGGCGATACAAGTATGGAACCACGTTCCGAAACATATCCGAATGCTGTGTTTCCTTCGCTTACACCTTCGCTCGAACGTATTTCCATTCCGAGCATCGCGTTCAATCTGTGGAACTCGTTGAATTCCTTGCTGAACAGAAGACGATGCGACATGTTGTACGATATTGTCTGGGAGTTTGCCTGGTTCAGCACACCGCCGTATGGCATTAGGGCTGCATTGAATTTTGCAGAGCCGGCCTTTTCGCTGCCGTAAGGGTAGCCACGATACAGCTGCTCAACCTGTGATGTCTTTTCGCCGGCATAGCTCTCGCTCTTGTTGTTGTTGACCGCAAGGCTTGCAGTAGCCTGATATGTGAGCCATTTGAGAATCTTGTATGAAACATTTGCCGAAGCATTGAATGCCGTGCCTTTGTTCTTGGAGTAGCTGTTGTCCATCTCGTTGAAGATGTTGAAGGAGTACTGGTTCTTGGCACCAAGTTCTGCATTGTACTGGTAGGTATAGTATTTTGAATAGAAAGCACGCTCTCCGTTCTCTTCATAGGCAGGAATGGCACGGCTGGTGTTCATGGCATAGCTGTACGGGTTTGTGCCTGCGCCATAACCGTAGGAATCCCTTACGCTACCGTTCAGTTGTACATTTATGCTGAGTTTGTCGTTTATGTTGCTGTTTATGCTGAGGCGTGCTGTTATCTGGTCATTCTCGTTCCCGATTTCATATCCTTTGTTGTCTTGATATCCGATGGATGCGTTGTAGGTGTATTTTTCACTGCCTCCGGATATGCTCAGGTTGTGGTTCTGGCTTACAGCATTCCGTGTCAGCAGATCGAACCAGTCGGTGTTTACAGTCTCAAGTCTCTGCAGATATTGAGAGAACTGCTCTTCGGTTATCATGCGCTTGTTGAACATTGCCATAAGTCCCTCATATGTGTAGACTTGCGGTAACGGTTCTGTCTGGTAGCGCACTCCGGCCTCGTATGCCTCCTTGCTGAACTGTATACGCTCATACGAGTTCATGAAGTCGTACATGTCGTAAGTGGGGCGTTCCCTTACTGATATATTGGTGTTGTAGTTTACGCTTATTCGTCCGGGAGTGCCCTTCTTTGTCGTAATGACAATTACGCCGTTCGATGCCTTTGAACCATAAATGGCTGTAGCCGATGCATCCTTCAGGACGGTGATGTTGTCAATATCCTGTGGGTTGAGCCAGGAAACCTGGTTTCCGATAAGTTCTTTCATGTCCGATGTGATTGCCGAACTCATATCCAACGATATCGGGTCTTCCTGGATTACACCGTCCACTACCCATAGAGGGTCGCTGTTGCCAAGGATTGTCGATGTTCCTCTGATTGTAATCTTCGGTGATGTACCTACACGTGCCGATGTGTTGACAACACTCATTCCGGCAACCTTTCCTTGTAGCATCTGGTCGATGCTCTGATATGCCGGCATCATAATGTCGTCGGCCTTTACCGTGGTGAATGCGCCTACCATATCCTTGCGTGGCAAACGTGCATATCCGTCTTCGACAATCGTTACCTCGTCAAGCAACTCTTCATCGGGCAGCAAGGTGATGCTCAGATGTTTGCCATACACTTCCGTGCTCAGCTTGATTTTCCGTGTCTTGCATCCGAGGTAACTTACCTGCAGTTCGTTGTCTCCCTCGCTAAGGAATACCTCTACTTTAAAGTCACCGTTGAGCCCGGTACTTGTACCTCTTGCGATTTTGTTTCCGTTCATGATAACGACGGTCGCTGCAGGCAATGGATCACCCAATTCATCAGTCACCTCGCCCGAAACTACCGAACCTTTCTGCGCGAACAGCGGCATGGAACATATAAGGCCAAGTAATAGGCATGTTATCCTTGTCATCACAAATATTCTCATAGTAATGAAAATTAGTTGTTCTGTTTCATGTTTATTCTGCTAAAGTATGTTTTTTTTTTTGCACATACCTTGTTTTTTTTGTAAAAAAAGTGAAAAATAATTGACAAAAGAGTCTAATCCGTCTCTATTTCTATAACACAAGGGAATGAATAGCTTCGGTCACCCCGTGTGTTGAGCGAATTGTACATGTCGGCAATTGTTCTTTTCACTCTCTTCTTGAAGACTCTTTTTCCTTTGTAGCAGACCGTTACCTTCTTGTCGAGGTCTGCTATCCTGTCATTGAGGTATATTTTTATGCTTGAATAATCGCAGCGGTTGATATTGATTGTGTTGCCATCAACGCTAACTTCTATGGTCTTTCCCTGTTGAAGTTCATCGGCAGGAGCCGACAGCCAGTAGAAGTGTTCGCGTGTGACCTCTTCCTGTCGCCATACAATTGTTCCCGGATAGGGATTCCTGCGGTATTGCGACATCCATGCAATTGCTTCGGCATCGGCATTTTCCATCCAATGTCCCTTTCCTTGGAGTATGTTTGTGGAATGGATGTATTTTCCGGGAACAGTTGCTGCAAGCGAATCGAGCGCAGCTGCTTTCTCGGCAGCAAGGCGGTTGCGGTCATAAGCGCTGTCTTCTGCTCCCATCCATATCGTAAAAGGAAGGTTCATCAGGTTCAATAGCGAGGTGTTTCCGGGGTGGCCTGCCATCATGGCTGCCGCAGCCCATTTGTCGGCCATTCTTGGTGCCAAGCGCCATACTCCGTCTCCACCGGCTGAATATCCGAGAATGTAGACCTTGTTCGGGTTTACACCTTCAAACACCACACAGGCCTGGATGAGTTTCTCAAGAAGTCCGTCGAGTCCCTCTTTGTGCCACAGGTCCCAGGTGTTCCATGGGGCGCGTGGTGCAACGTATATTCCTTCTGACGGTTCATATAGGTATATCTGGTTCATCCATTGCTCATCATTGGTTTCTTTGCTGCATTCTCCTCCGCCGTGCAGTGATATGTAGAGGCTGCGTCCGTCACGTGGGGGAAGTCCGAACGTGCGGCATGCGCATGCCAGTTTAATGGAGTCGCCCGAAAGGATGAGTTTTCCCCATTCTTTCCTCAAGCGTTCTGCTGCATCGGAAAGCCAAAGGGAATCTATGATTTCTGCCGCTCTTTGGCATTCAGCCTTGTCTAAACCTTTTCTTGCGAACTTCTGTTGGGCGATGTTTTCTTTACCATGCTTTACCCATTTTTCGAATTCCGGTATCTGTGCAGTCAGACAACTGCAAACAAGCAGCATGCATGCTGCAGTGGATATAATACGTTTCATAGTAGTCTCTTTAGTAGGTTTTTGTGTCTTGGTCAACCCATAAGATAGCTGAGTGCCATTGATATTATCATGTAGAATGTCATTCCGCTGAGGTCGTTTATAATCTGGATGAAGGGACCTGTCGCAAAAGCCGGGTTGATGTCGATGCGTTCAAGAACCATGGGTATGAGTGTTCCGAAGCCCGATGCAAACAGCACTACGACAAACAGGCTTAATGGTACCGATAGGGTTACGATGTCTATGGCACCATAAACGAAGAAGTTGTATATATACACTATCAGCGAGAGTATCGTCGCGTTTATGATTGCCACAATCATCTCCTTGAATATGTGGCTCCAGATATGGTGCGGGTCAAGCGAGTTGTTTGCCAGTCCCTGTACGGCAATCGCAGAGGACTGCGTTCCCACGTTTCCTCCCATTCCGGCAAGAAGCGGAATGAAAAGTGCCATTTCCGGGTGGCTTCCCAACGTCTCTGTGAAGCAATCGAGCAGGAGTGAAGATACAATTCCTCCAATCATTCCTATCATGAGCCACGGGAGCCTTGCTTTGGTCTGTACAAAAACACTGTCGCTTGTCTCTACATCCTGTGCAAGACCGGCTGTCAACTGCTGGTCGTGCTCGGTCTGCTCACGAACCTCGTCCATGATGTCGTCGACTGTAATCTGTCCCACAAGGCGGTTAATCTTGTCGACTACGGGTATTGCCACGAGGTTGTATTTCTCGATGAGCAGAGTTACCTCGTCAATAGGTGTGTCCACATCGACGCTGATGACCTTGGTGCTCATTACATGCTTGACCTTTGACACCGACGGGCTTGTTATCATCTTCTTGAGCGGAAACAGTCCGCAAAGACGCTCATCGTCATCTACGACATACACGTAGTAGATTTCATCAAGTTCTTCGGCTTGCTGGCGCATCTCTTTGAGGCACTCCGGCATACTCCAGTTCTCATTCACCACAACCATTTCGGTGCTCATGAGACCGCCGGCGGTGTCTTCATCATATTGCAGGAGGTCGACAATGTCACCTGCCTGTTCTATGTCCTTGATGTGGGAGAGTACCTCTTCCTGTTTCTCTTCGTCCATGTCACGGATAATCTCGACAGCGTCGTCGGTATCCATGTAGTTGACGAATCTTTTTGCAATTGCTTCCGAGGGAAGTTCTTCGAGCAGTTCGTTACGAAGGTCCTCGTCCATTTCGATGAGGGCATCTGCCGCTTTCTCGTTGTCGAGCTGCCGGTAAACGAATCGTGCCTCTTCCAGGTCGAGTTCTGCGCATACTTCAGCAATGTCGGCAGGGTGCATCTTCGAGATGCTTTCTTGCAGCAATACCGAATCCTTCTGCTCGATAAGCTCCTTTATATAATTGACGAATTCCTTGGTCATCCTTCTTTATGGCTTTTCTTTGTCATCATATTTTCATTGCGACAGTCATTATTCTGTGCCGTGCAACTCGTTTTCGACTCTTTTGGTGAGTGCTATGAACTCATCGATGGAGAGTTGTTCGGGTCTCTTGTCAAGTATCGGTTCATCGAGCAGTGCCGAATCCTTGCCTACAATCTGTTGGATTGAGTTTCGCAGTTTCTTGCGACGCTGGTTGAATGTCCCTTTTACAATCTTTTTGAACAGTTCCGGGTCGCAGTCGAGCTCCATACGGCAGTTCCGCTTCATTAGCACTACGGCGCTCTTTACTTTGGGTGGTGGCGAGAATACATTCTCGTCAACAGTAAACAGGTATTCCACATCGTACCATAACTGTACAAGAATGCTCAATATACCGTATGCCTTTGTTCCAGGCAGAGCTGCAAGGCGTTCTCCGACCTCTTTCTGTATCATTCCGCTACAGTAGGGTATATACTCTCTATAATCGAGCATCTTGAAGAATATCTGGCTTGATATATTGTATGGGTAGTTTCCTATGAGCATGAACTGTCTGCCGTCGAACAGGCGGTCGAGGTGCATCTTGAGGAAATCATCGGGGATAATGTTCTCCTCACCCAGCTCAGGGAGATTCTTGAGCAGGTAGCTCACAGATTCTTCGTCAATCTCCACTACTTTGAGCGGATGACCTTTCTTCAGAAGGAATTGTGTGAGTACTCCCATTCCGGGGCCGACTTCCAGTACCGGTATTCCCGGGCAGACATTGACTGTGTCTGCAATGTCGCTTGCAATGGACAGGTCTGTCAGGAAATGCTGCCCCAGTCTCTTCTTTGCTGTAACGGTTTTCATATTCTGTCTGCCGGTTTTTATTTAAATAATTTTAAAAGAATAGAGTTTTTTCAATATATTTCTATCTTTGCAGAATGAAATGCAAATATAGCGTTGCAGTATATGGCTCACTTGTCCTTTTCTTATTTATAACAAACCGGAATCTCATGTGAACTTTCCTGTAATGTCGCAAAGTTAAATAAAACAATTAAAAATATTTCTAAAGTTGTGAAAAAGATTTTCGGTAAGGCTCTAAAAACGGTATTTCCAATATTGCTTGGGATGCTCATCCTGTATATGATATACGCCGATTTTGATTTTTCACGTTTGGCAAGCGACTTTTCCGGAATGAATCTGTTCTGGTTCTTTCTGTCAACATTTTTCGGTATAATGAGCCATGTAATCAGGGGGTGGCGCTGGCGACTTTCCCTTGCTCCATTGGGTTATCGTCCTTCTGCCGGTGTCTGTGTATACTCTGTCTTCATTGCCTATGCGGCAAATCTTGTTGTGCCGCGCGTCGGGGAGGTGTCGCGTTGTGTTGTGCTTGAACAGCACGAAAGAGTCCCGTTTGCACATTCTCTTGGAACTCTGGTTACCGAGCGTCTTATAGATACACTAATGGTTGTGCTCATTACCATCACGGCTGTGCTTTTGCAGTGGCAGGTGTTCTATGATTTTTTGGGAGCATCCGGTTTCTCGGCCGATAGCAAAGGTCTTTTGGCATCAATGGGCGGATGGGTTGTAATCCTGCTATCTACTGCAGCGGTGCTGTTGCTTCTTTTCTTTTTGGTGCGCAAGATGGCTTTTTGGAAAAAAATAAGGTCTTTTATAGTGCATTTCAGCGAAGGATTGTTATCTTTGAGGAAAATGCGCAATGCATGGCTTTTCGTGTTTGAAACTTTTGGAATATGGTTCTGTTATTTTATGCAGTTCTACCTATGTTTCTTCTGTTTCTCATTCAGTAGCGGTCTGTCGATTTTGTCGGCTCTTCTGCTGTTTGTTGCAGGAAGCATTGCTGTTGTGGTACCTACACCTAACGGTGCCGGTCCTTGGCATTTTGCAATTATCAGCATCATGCTCCTTTACGGTGTATTGCCTACCGATGCAGAAGCCTTTGCGCTGATAGTGCATACTTCGCAGACGCTCTTGGTTGCTTTGCTCGGGATATATGGGCTTGTGATGCTGCAGTTGAGAAAGCGTATGGATAGATGAGGCTACAGATTTTTTTAGAAATTTAAATAACTTATAACAATAAAAATAACTATTATGGCAATTACAATCAAAGATCTTCAGCCACGCGAGGTGTGGAAACACTTCGAGGCTTTGACTCAGGTTCCACGTCCTTCGGGGCATCTTGAGAAAATCCAGAAATATCTGTTGGAATTCGGCAAGAGTATAAATGTTCCGACATGGCAGGACGAAGCCGGCAATATAATTATGCGCAAACCTGCGACTCCGGGGCTTGAAGGCCGTAAGGGTATAATACTTCAGGCTCATATGGATATGGTGCCGCAAAAGACTCCCGACAGCAAGCACGACTTTGTCAACGACCCTATAACAACTGTCGTAAAGGGTGACTGGCTTTATGCCGACAACACAACTCTTGGTGCAGACAATGGTCTGGGCGTTGCAGCAATAATGGCAATCATGGAGGATGATTCATTGCAGCATGGTCCGTTGGAGGCACTCATTACAGCAGACGAAGAGACCGGCATGTATGGCGCTTTCGGCCTTAAGGACGGTGAACTTGAGGGTGAGTTGCTTCTGAACCTTGATTCCGAGGAAGAGGGTGTAATGTACATTGGCTGTGCCGGTGGTCTTGATATCTCCGCTTCAATGGAGTTCATGGAGGAGGAGAGCGAAGACGAGGTCGCTGTCAAGGTGCAGTTGAAGGGCTTGCGTGGCGGTCATTCAGGTCTGGAAATCAATGCAGGACGTGGAAATGCCAATAAACTTATGGCGCGTTTTGTGCGTGAGGTTATGGACGAATGCGGAGTGGTGCTTGCAAGCTGGAATGGAGGAAACATGCGCAATGCCATCCCTGCAAGCTGTGAGGTGGTGCTTACACTTCCCGAGGAGGGCCTGGAGGAACTCAAGAGTATCGCGGCCAAGCATGAGGCTCTGTATAATAGCGAGTATGCGACGATAGAGGAGGGTATAACCCTCACAGTAACTGAGACAGAAATGCCGGAGAGCGTTGTTCCGGAGGAGATTCAGGAGAATCTTATAGATGTGATTCTTGCTTGTCATGATGGCGTTTTGCGCTTTATCCCTACAATCCCCGATACTGTCGAGACATCAAGCAACCTGTCGATTGTGCGTATAGGCGAAGGAAAGGCCGAAATAAATATTCTTGCACGTAGCTCTTGCGATACAATGAAGGAGTTCCTTGCTCTCCAACTGTCAAGCTGTTTCGCAATGGCGGGCATGAAGGTTGAGTTGAGCGGTGGATACAGCGGTTGGCAGCCAAATGTTAATTCTCCTTTGCTTGCAGCTCTAAAGAAGGCTTATACAGATATGTTCGGCAAAGAACCTGATGTACGTGTTATACATGCCGGTCTTGAGTGTGGAATCATATCTACCAACTATCCCGGCATGGATATGGTTTCATTCGGCCCGACACTCATGTCACCGCATTCTCCTACCGAGCGTGTAGAGATACCTACGGTAGAGAAATTCTATTCGCTGGTAAAGGCTCTGGTAGTGAACGGGGTGCTCTAAACCATATAATACTAAAGAAAGTCATTCTTGGATATGTTTCAAGAATGACTTTTTTTATGTCAAAATGTAGCAAAACGGGTTGTAAGAGTAAAATTTTTATAATTCTCAATTGGTTTTTTAGAAAAAAAGATAATTTTGCCGGTGCTTTTACAGCATGCACAATTATTCACTAAAAACATTACTAAAATGAAAAAAGGTTTTAAATTATCAGTATTGTTGCTTTCTGCAACACTTTTGCTCTCCTCATGTATAGGTTCTTTCAGTTTGACAAACAGAATCAAGAACTGGAACGAAGGTGTCGGTGGCAAGTTTATTAATGAGGTTATATTTGTTGCACTGCATATTGTGCCGGTATACGAAATATCTATATTTGTCGATGCTCTGGTTCTCAATTCAATAGAGTTCTGGACGGGACGTTCTGTTGCTGCCGATGAGGGCGAGACAAGAATTGTAAAGAACTCTAACGGTGATGATATAGAGGTTACCGCACTTGAGAACGGTTACAGATTGTCTGATGGCGAGAATGCAATGAGTCTTTTGTTTGACAATGAGACTAAGGTGTGGAGTGCAGTGTATGGTAACCACACATCTAATCTTGTCAAGCTGCTTGATGACAACAAAGCACAGCTATATCTTATGGGTGGCGAAGTGATGGATATCACACTCGATGCCGAAGGTCTTGATGTTGCGCGTGCCTGCATGCTCAACAGTTTTGCGATGAGCAAGTAACGATTACGGATATTTTTATTGACGCGGATTGCCTTTTTTTGTGGCAATCCGCGTTTTCTCATCTAATTTTGATTATATTCGCATGTGACAAAATCTTGTGTATGGAACATCCGGAGAACGATAAGCAATACAAAGGTCTTAAGGTCAACGGTGGTGTAGAAGCCTTAGGTCCGGTTAACCCATATTTGGCAACTCTTCGGCGCAAGCGCGCTGTGAACCTCAGTGTCGGCGATTATGTCGAGGGTATTCTCAATGGTGATGTTACAATACTTAGCAGAGCGGTTACTCTCATAGAGAGTATGTTGCCCGAGCACCAGGCTCTTGCACAAGAGGTTGTCGAACGTTGTCTGCCCTATTCCGGGAAATCGGTGCGCATAGGTATTACCGGCGTTCCCGGTGCTGGGAAAAGCACATCGATAGATGCCTTCGGCATACATGTTCTACAGGAGTATGGTGGCAAGTTGGCTGTGCTTGCTGTAGACCCGAGCAGTGAACGCAGCAAAGGCAGTATATTGGGTGACAAGACACGTATGGAACGACTATCTGCTCATCCGTCGGCATTCATACGGCCGAGTGCATCTGCAGGTTCTCTTGGTGGTGTGGCACGCAAGACGCGTGAGACCATTGTTCTTTGTGAGGCTGCAGGCTATGATAAGATTTTTGTTGAGACTGTCGGAGTCGGTCAGAGTGAGACTGCCGTATCTTCCATGGTGGATTTTTTCCTGCTAATACAAATCGCCGGTGCAGGTGACGAATTACAAGGTATCAAGCGTGGTATAATGGAGATGGCCGACGGTATTGTAATAAATAAGGCCGACGGTGAGAACGCCGAGGCTGCACGTCGTGCCGCAGTCCACTACAGGAATGCTTTGCAGCTTTTTCCTATGCCGGCAAGCGGAATACGTCCTCAGGTTCTCACATATTCCGGTTTCTTTGACATCGGTGTCAAAGAGGTTATGGAAATGGTATTCGGGTATATCGGCAGAGTTAAGAACAACGGTTGCTTTGATGCGCGACGGAACAGCCAGCAAAAGTATTGGATGTACGAGACAATAGAGGAGCAACTTAAAATGCGTTTCTATAATACACCGGGAGTGGAAGAGATTCTTGCACGCAATGAACAGCTACTGCTTTCAGGTAGCATGACCTCATATACAGCCGCATCTCGGTTACTGGATTTCGTTGACAAACAGGCAAATGGTCATGACTGATAAGAAGGAATTCCGTAAAGAGGTGCGCTCTCGTCTTGTTCCTATCCCCGCAAGTGAACGGGAGAGACGTTCGGCAGAGATATGCCGGACTCTTGAATCTCACATTGCAGTGTGCGGTGCAAGAGTAGCGGCACTGTTTTCTCCATTGCCCGATGAGCCACAGATAACGGCACTGATAGATAGGCTGTCGTGCAGAATGGCTGTTGTGCTTCCTCGCGTGGAGGGTGATACCATGCAGTTCTATTGTTATAGTCCCGGGCTGATGAGACAGGGCGCATTCGGTATTTTGGAACCGGTTGGCGAGGAGCCCATAAAACCGGGTGAGATTGATGTTGTAGTTGTACCGGGTGTGGCTTTCACAGTCGACGGTGCACGTTTGGGGAGAGGAAAAGGTTATTACGACAAGTATATGTCTTCCACAGGATTCCGTGCCTTGAAGATTGGTGTCTGTTTTGCAGAACAGCTGTGTGACTGTCTGCCGGTAGAATCGCACGATTTGAGGATGGATAGTGTAGTGTGGGGGTGATTGCTATCTGTCTAAGTCCAAGCCTGTATATACATTGAGAGGGTATCCCACGGGATACCCTCTCAATGTATATACAGCTATCGCCATATGGATTATTTGCCTACCGGTGTTATTCTGAGTTTATAGCTCATCTCTTTTTGAGGAACACGGTACTCGGGCATGGTGTCAACATCTGCACCGCATGATGCATTACCAATACCGCGCATCCATGCATCGAAGTGAACTACTGTATACGGACGTTTTGTCATTTCCCAGTAGTGACCGGCTCTCATAAGGTCCTCATCAGTGTAGGGGAGTGCAGAGAAACTTACGTTACCCTCTGTCTCAATCTTCACACCATAGCCGTTGTTGTCGGTAAATGTTACTTCGCGCAGGTTTTCACGGCTTCCGCTGCTCTGTGGTTTCACGTATGGGTCGGCCATATTGTCGACGGTTGTGCTGTAACGGCCTACGATAACACCGTCCTTGCGGTCAACAGTGTTTTCCCATGGTCCGAGGGCATAGTAGTCGACGTTCTTTAGTGTAGAATCAAGACCGCAGATAAGTCCTGCACGGCGCAGATTACCGCTCTTTGGAACGAACTTGGCATCAACATCAACGATACCCTGTGGATAGATTGTATAGTTGATTTCTGTGTCACAGATAGTTCCCTTGCGGATAGTTTTTACAACAGTGTTCCCGTTCTCTTCAACAACCTTGATTTCACCTTTCTCTTCAAGACCGTTATTTGTTTGTCCATATGTCTTGTCTTTGTGATGACGCTCATACTGGTAGTCGTATCCCTGTCTGTCATTCTCTATCCATCTGTGGTTGCTGTAGATGAGACCCTGACCGTCAGCGATTATGTTCTTGCCGCCAAATGCAAGTGCTGTGAGCTGTGCTGTCTCATTGTCGAACTTGAGCTGTACCTTCTCGTTGCCGATGATTGTCTCATGGAGTGAAGATGTTGCTGTAAGTGCGTCGCCTTTACTCTTTACAGCAGCAAGAGGTGCACGTTCTGCCAGTGTGAACTGTGCAAGGGCAACCTCGTGGCCGGCAGGTGCAAACAACTGTGCATCGCGATGCATTACGCGGACTGTCATAAGCAACTCGTCGCCTCTCTTCTGTGCCTTGTTTATGTTGGCCTTCTTTACTGTGAACCACATCTTTGCGGTCTCACCGCTCTTGGCTTCTGGGGCCTGAGCGCTGCCGGTATATACAACCTTGCCGTTCTTCACAATCTCGTATACAACATCGAACTCGCTGAGGTTTGTGAAGTTGTACTTGTTCTTGAGGGCTATGGTTACAATACCGTATTCATAGTTTATCTCGGGCATGCTCAAATCAATGAACTGATGTGCAGCCTTTACTTCCTTGAGCTTTCCGCCTTCCTGACGTAGCGGAGATACTACGCCGTTTGAACAGAAGTTGCCTTGATGTGGGCCCGGATAGTCGTACCCGGTATGTATGCGGTATACACCCTCTTTCATCTCCTGTGGGTCATAGATAGCCTGGTCAACCCAATCCCAAATACAGCCGCCGATGCATGAGTTCGATGCCTCAATCTTCTGCCAGTACTCCTTGAGGTTTCCTATGGCATTACCCATTGCATGTGCATATTCGCATATGAACATTGGCTTGTCAAGATCGTTGGTGTTCTTCATCATCCATGCCTGTCCAGGATACATCTTTGAGTAGAAATCGCTGAAGCGTCCGCCACCGTAGTCTCTTCCTGAACGTGTTCCCTCGTAGTGTACGGGGCGGCTGTCGAGACGCTTTGCCTCGTCGTAGCATGGACCGAAGTTATTGCCGTTACCGGCCTCGTTACCCAAACTCCACATTACGACGCTGGCGTGGTTACGGTCGCGCAGTACCATGCGGTTGATGCGGTCGACAAATGCCGGAATCCATGACGGGCGGTCTGAAATTGTTTGGTTGGCATGGTCCTCAAGGTCTGCCTCATCGCAGCAATAGAGACCGTAGTGGTCGAACATCGCATACATTCTTGCAGCGTTGGGGTAGTGGCTGGTACGTATAGTGTTTATGTTGTTCTGCTTCATGAGCAACACATCTTTGAGCATTGACTCTGTCGTTACTGCACGGCCTCTGACGGGGTCTGTGTCGTGACGGTTGACACCCTTGAAGAATACTCTCTCTCCATTGATGTATACAAGTGAATTCTTTATTACGATGTCGCGGAAACCGTATTTGGTTGAGAATGCCAACTCTTCATTGCCGTTCTCATCGAGCTGGGTGATGCGGACTGTGTAGAGGTTTGGTTTCTCTGCACTCCAAAGCTTGATGTCGCTGACATTGAGCTTGATGTCGCCGTTCAGCGTTGCAATGCGTGCCGCTGTATTGAGTGTAAGCGTGTCACATGCAACGAGTTTGCCGTTTGTGTCGTAAATGGCAGCTTTTACCGATTTCTTGCCGGGAATGCAGTCGCGGTTATCAAGTTCGAAATTTATGTTGATGTCGGCGCTGTAGAGGTCGCTTGACAGCTTGCTGGTTATATAGTGGTCGCGAACCGATACTTTCGGTACATTGTAGAGATATACGTCACGGAAGATACCGCTCATACGGAACATATCCTGACACTCGAGGTATGAGCCGTCGCACCAGCGGAACACCTGTACGGCAAGCTTGTTGTCACCCTTCTTGAGGAATTTTGTGATATCGAATTCGGCTACGTTGTTCGAACCCTGTGTATATCCTACATATTCACCGTTAAGCCATACGAAGGCTGCAGAGTAAATACCGCCGAAGTGTATGAATGTGCGGCGGCCGTCCCAGTTCTCGGGTACCTGGAATGTGCGTACATACGAACCTACGGGGTTGATGCCGTAATTCTTTCCTCCATCATTGTATACAGGGCGTGCATTGATGAATGGAGGTGTGTCTGAATGCGGATACTCCACATTGTTGTATATTGGCTTGTCATATCCGTGCATTTCCCAGTTTGAAGGTACGGGAATCTCATCCCATGCACTTACATCGAATCCCTTCTCAAAGAATGTCAAGGGGCGCTGTGAAGGTTCGCTCACCAAGTTGAACTTCCATGTTCCGTTAAGGGTCATGTAGCGGCTGTTGACAGGCTCGGTCCATGGTGTTGCATAATATGCCGAGTCGGCGAGCATCTCGGCCTCATTGTTGTATGGCATGTATGTAGCAACTCCACGCTCCTTGTTCTCTGCAAAGACAGTTTCATCCTCCCATTTCGGCGAAGCTATCTTCGGCTTCTCAACCTGCTCTACAGTGAGCCAGGCTGCACTGTCGGCAGGGTTCTTCTCAACGCGCATCATGCGTCCATCCTTGAGTGCATACATTGTGCCCTCCTTGCCGGCAGATGTTATGATGTATGTGCCGTTCATGCCCTCAACCGGCTCAAAGTGGAATTTCGCGTTGTTCCAGACACCGGCTACAGCAGGCCACTGCAAAAGATAGTCGATGTTTGCATTATCTCCACCGTCATCGAAATTCTGTCCATAGAAAGCATTCTCGACTGCGAATGTGTAGAGGTCGATGGTCTTTATGCTCCAATACTGACCTCTGTTGGCTGCATCGGCAGTCTCGCCTATGATGCGTGAGTTGTTCTCGCCTGAGTCACCGTTACCCAAAACAATGTCGGGGTTTGTTGCAGTGCGGATAAGGTATGTAAGGTTGTCATCGAATCCGGCATATTTAGATACTTCAAAACGGAACTTCGCAGCTTTGATTGTAGCGGCCTTATCCTTGTTGATGAGTACAAGACCGTTCTTTGACTTGGCTACGGCTACAGTGGGTGTGTTTGAAGGGATAAGCATGCCATCCTCATATTTCCACAACTGTGCCTCATCGGAGCCGTTGTTCTCGCCGACCTCTACACGGTTTCCGTTGACGCGCAAAGCATGGCCTGTAACAGGATTGATAAAGCGCCAGCTACCGGAGAGTTCCGAGATTTTCCAATACTGCGCAGCATTCTTTTCTTCATAGTTGGCAAGACCTACTCCATTGTCCTGTTTCTCGTAGACAACATTATCCTTGTTTCCCGAAGCATAGATGTGATACAGCTTGCCTTTCTCGAATGTCTCCTGTGCAAGACCTCCTGCAGCACACATGAGTGCGGCAAAACCGAGTACAAGGTTCTTTTTGATGTTCTTGATTGACATAGTGTTTTGTTTATGGTTAATTATTGATGTGTTTCTGTTTATCGGTTCAAACGCAAAGATAAGCAAATAATTATGCTGTTTCTTATTGAAAGTGTTTAAATTCTATAAAAATGTGTAAAGGCCTTCATTGTTGTTCATGAATGTGAAGGTGGCTCTTGTTAATGTTTCCTTCTTTTTGACAGTCCGTTGTGAATCTTGATTGCAAACACTATAATGCTGCATGTACATGTGACAGCATTGGTGAGGAACATTGACCAGATGATACCACTCTCGTGAAGCAAGCCCTGAAGCATGAATGCACCGGCTCCTATAGCCATCATAAGGAATGTTGGCAGTGCTATGCCGTCGGTGTTGCGGGTGCGTATTGTCTCTATTGCCTGTGGCAGATACCCCGCTATCATACCTATGCTTGCCACATAGCCGCATATTGTGTATAGTGTCTGCTGATCCATGTCGTCTGTTGTTTGAATTGTTCCTGAATATAATGAAATCTCTTGTTTCACTCCTTGACAAACCTCATCATTGCCCAACGGTTATCCTCGGCATAGCCATTATAGTTCAAACCATGGCGCGATGCCTCTTCTTTGAGCACATCCATGTCTTCGGTGTAGAATCCGCTTATGAACAGTTGCGAACCGCTGTGCATGCAATGGACATAGTTGCACATGTCCATGAGCAGAATGTTGCGGTTTATGTTAGCAATTACAAAATCGAAACTGTCGCTCTCTTTTATAGCTTCAGCACCACCGAGGCGCACCTCGATGTCGGGTGTTCCGTTGAGAACGATATTCTCTTTTGCGTTTTCGAATGCAAATTCGTCAATATCGATGGCTACAACGTCTGTCGCTCCACACTTTCGTGCAAGGATGGCAAGAAGGGCTGTGCCACATCCCATGTCGAGTACCCTCTTCCCTTTCATCTCGCTTGCGAGGATGGCACGAAGCATGTGGCATGTCGTCTGGTGGTATCCTGTCCCGAATGCCATTTTCGGGTCTATGAGTATGTCGTATCGTGCCTTTGGTACATCCTTATGGAATGTGCTGTGTATGACACACTCATTACCAAGCACGATGGGCTGAAAATAGTTTTTTTCCCACTCTGCATTCCAGTCTTCACCCTCTATCAGTTCGTTCTCGTATGTGATTTCAAAGCCGGGTAGAGGAAATTCCGCTACCACCGCAACGATTCTTTCTGCATCATACTGTGTTTGGGGGACGTATGCCGACATACCGTCGTCTTCTGTAACAAAACTCTCAAACCCTATATCGGCAAGCAGGGATGCAAGTATATCTGTTGCGAACTCTTCGTTTGGGGTCACTGTGAATTTTACTCTTGTATAGTCGTTCATGGTTGTAGGTTTTATGGTTTTAATATTCTGTCGTGACTTTTTCGCCTGTGCGGTATTCTCCTTGTTGTCTTGTGCCGGAAACGGATATAGAACATCACTCCGGCACTCGTGAGACCGAACGGGAACGACATCCATACACCCGGCAATCCCCAGTCGAAGACAAAACCGAAAAGGTATCCTGCCGGTAGCGAAATTATGAAATATGCAATGAATGCATAAAGCATTACCGGTTTTACATCAGCTATTCCGCGCAGGGCATTTGAGTAGTTGCACTGCATGCCGTCTCCGAACTGGTAAAGGATGAACGGTAGTGCAAGTTGTGCTGTAAGCAGTGAAACCTCGGCACTGTCGGTGAATACGCTGCCAATGTAATTGCGCAAGATGTATATGAGCGCCGATACCGCAAGTGCCATGGCAAGTATCATACGGAATCCGGCATCAGCAGAGCGACGTATCTCCGGATATTCGCCTGTGCCGTTGTAGTTGCTCACCTTTACGGCTACGGCAGCAGCCATTCCATAATACATCATGAAACCCAGTTGTCCCACTGTACACATTATCTGGTGCGCTGCAAGTGCCGCCGTTCCGAGCCAACCTACCATAATGGTGGCAAGGCTGAAGGATGCAGTCTCCATTCCCATCTGCAATGCAACGGGAAAACCTATGCTGAACAGCTCTTTCTGGCTGTTTGTGTCAATCCTGCCACGTATGAACCCATTGGCATATACCTCATAGCGCTTGCTGCGGAAGAATATGTAAATGAATATTGCAAGCATTGCCATGCGTGATATTAGTGTTGATATTCCTGCTCCCAGCAGACCGAGTTCGGGCATCCCGAATTTTCCGAATATCAGGATGTAGTTGCCAATCACGTTAAGCACGTTGCCTGCAAGCAGAATCCACATTGATGTTTTTGTGTCTGTAATGCCGTCGGCGAATTGTTTGAAAGCATTGAAAAGCATGATGAACGGCATGGACATGAGCAGTATCAGGTAGTAGGGACGCATGAGGCCGAGCAGTTCTTCGGGCTGTCCAAGGTTGCCGATGTTCAGGTATAGCACACCCATGGTTGCTATAATCAGAAGAGCTACGCATCCGTTGGCAAACAATGCGTTTCTGAGCATGTTGCCGATGCTCTTTTTCTTATCGCTGCCGAATAATCGTCCGACAATGGGTGTGAGTCCGTAGGAGAATCCTGTCGCAAATATTATTGCAAGGTTGAACATGTTGTTCACAAAACTTGCCGCGCCAAGGTCGGCGGTACCGTGTTTCCCCACCATTATGGTATCGGCAAAGGATACAAAGATTATGCCTATTTGTCCAATTATGATAGGTAGCCCCAAGCGGAGCAGTTCTTTGCAGTGTGTGGAATAGGGTTTCATTATAATGTTAACGGCGGTTGCTTTTTTTTGTTTTTATGTTACTGAAAGAGCGAAACACGTGCCGTCCTCATACTGCTGTTGCTTTTGGGCAGAGCTGCCGGTATACCCAAATGTCGGCTTTTACATTATCGCGACAAGTTCTATCTCGAATATGAGGGTGGAGTATGCAGGGATGTTGCCGTTGGCACGGCTGCCGTAACCAACTTCCCATGGGATGTACACCATCCAATGGTCGCCTACGTGCATCTGGGTAAGGGCTATCTGCCAGCCTACGATGAGGTCGCTCAGGCGGAAAGCTTCGGGATATCCGCGTTCGTAGCTGCTGTCGAATGTCTTGCCGTTGATGAGGCTTCCCTTGTAGTTTACGGTCACGACATTTCCTGTACGTGGGCAACGGTCGCCGTCGCCACTTTTCAGAATCTTAACAAGTACACCCTGGGAAATCTCGAGAAGTTCCTCTTCGCCATCGCGCAAAGCATGCATGAAGGCTTCGTTCCTTAATCTATATTCTGTATTCTTTATCTTCGCCATATTGTTTTTGTTACATCAGGGCATAAACACCTGTTTTTCCGATGGATTTACTCTTCGCTCATCAACTGTTCGATAGCGTGGCATAGCTGGTCGGGGCATGATGTCGGTTTGCCGTTGCAGCTTATCCCTTTGAGACGTGCAATGATATCCTCGTATCTCATCCCTTTTACAAGGATTGCTATCCCTTGCAGATTGCCATGGCAACCTCCGTAGAATTTGACATCTGTAACAATTCCATTGTCGCCTGTGACTTCTATGAAACGTGAGCATGTGCCCACTGTCTGGTAGGTGATTGTTTTCATAAAATTTCTTATTTTGCGCGAAGATAACATAAAAACGGTAGCGCACCAAGTCGGTGCGCTACTTAAATTGGGTTGTTTGATGTTTATGGGTGTTACTTTATAAATACCTTTTTACCATTGATGATGTATATTCCTGTTGTCGGCTTTTCTATTTTTCTTCCTGTAAGGTCGTAAATGCTCTTCGGCTCTCTTTCTTTATTTTCTATCCCGGTTATGCCGGTTTCGCCGTTTGTATATGTAAAGGTAATCTCGATGTTCTTTGCTACGTGTGCAAGCTCTTCATATACCGCGTCGCTCTCCTTGAGTGTGTATCCTTCGAATATCGGGGTGAGCATGGTAAACTGGTCACCGCCTTTGACATAGCGTGTGCCGCTTGCGAGTTCGTTACCCTCTTCATCTACACATTTATAGCTTACGACAAAGTAGGGGTGTGGCTTGTAGCGGTAGAAAATGAAGGGGTGTCCGCCGTCCCAGCCTGTGAAGGTGTTGTTGGCATTTCCGTTCCAATAGTAGTTGTTGCTTGTGCCCTTGACGCTCCATGTGGCGGTGCTTTCATCGTAGGTAAAGATGAACTCCTCGGCTGTTTCGCCGCCTGTAACAAGCGAACCGCGCAACAGCTGCGGGATATATATGCCGTAGTTGTTCATAACTGTGAAACGGTTGCCGTCGCCCTCGAGGTTCCATACGAAGCTCGGGTTTGCTTCGCTTATGCCGTTGGTGGTGGTTATGCCTTCGCCCACCTTGCCCACACTTAGGAAACCGCTGCGTGCAGTCTCGTCTTTTGCGTTGTATATGAGATACGATGCTCCTCCCTCAAGTTCTGTAACCGCATCGCCTACGGCTGCCACGCCCATGATACCCTCGCAGTCGTAGTAGACATCGATAACAGTGTCTTCTGTAGGGATTATTATTGTGCGCTCCTCAATGTCGCTGCCAATGCAGGTGAAGAACTCTACTTCGGGATAGTCTACAGAATGGTTGTCGCCTATGATACATGGAACGTCAATTACGGCAATGGGGTTACCATCGGCAGTGTAGCAACGGTAGGAGACACTATAGGATACGCGGTTGTACGTGATTCTGACAATCTTGTTGTCTCCGTCTTCTTCAACTGTGTGCGATGCCGCCTCGTAATTTGCGATTGGTGGAATGTCGGCTGTGAAATCATTGCCATAGGCTGTCGACCGGTAGAGTGTCTGCAGCAGATTTCCTTGTTCGTCGCGGCACTCGTATGTTGCAAGATATGCCTTCTCATATACCCAGCCTGTACCTTGCGGGTATATGCCACCCTTGTTCAGGGTGTTGGGGTTGGCAGCCGCATGTTCGGGGATGGGATATAGTGCGCCGTCGCCGGCCATAATACTGAAATCACCGCTTCTTGTATTATAGGTGTTCGTGAGTGTGATGCCGCTTCCGCCCAATGTGACAGGTGCAGTGCTGCTGCTTATGTATCGGCCTGTTGCCACGTTGCGCAGTTTGAATGTCTGTCCGGCATCGGTTGTCACGGCATCGGTGAGTTCCCAGAGGTCGGCACCATAAAACTGCTGTGTGGCTGTAACGGTAGCATTGCCATTGTCGTAAAGGCTCCATCCCTTGAAACGTTCGGTGTTGTTGACAATGCGGTATGTTGTACCGGCTGTCGGGTAGTCGATAGTGACACTGCTGCCTTGTGATGCTACAGGACGGAACTCCCATATACCGCCGTTTCCGTCGGCAGGGTTGTTCCATAGGTTTATGGAGTAATTCTGCCCGGGACCTGCGTAGTTCAGGCACATGTTTCCGTCAGATACCTTCTGACTTCGTATGCTGTAGTTATAGTTATTGCCGTTCTGCGCGTATGCTTTATCGCCGAGGATGAAGTCGTAGTGGCGAGTGTTTTCGTCATAGTCCCAACGGCCTGTGTTGTTTTCGGCTGTAGGTATTCCCTTTACCGAACCGTCAGGCTTTGCCTTGTTGACTATTGCCCAGCGGTCGGGGTTGTCGGGGTCTTGCATGAATGCCCAATGTTGGTAGATGTACCCTTCATTGCTTTCGTCTTCTATTATTTCGCTGTTCCATAGACGGCCGGCAGGTGCTGTACCAGTCTTGTCTGCGATGTTCATTCCTTCGCGCAACAACTGTATGCAACGGCCTGCACGTGCATCAGTGGCTGTTGTTACAATGCGGTACCAGGTCTGCTCTTTATCTGTCGACGGGGTTGGCATCACCTTTTTGTCTGTGCCGTTCTTGCCATCGAGGATGTAGTGGCGGCCATAGTCGTAGTTGTTGTAGTTGAGCAGCAGGGTATCCTTCGTGATACGCTTCTGGAAATCAGCGAAATTCTTCTTTGCTGCAGGTGTCCAGCCCGTCTCGGCAATGGCGGTGAGACGTGGCAGGGCAAGATACTCGAGCAGGTCGTTGTCCTGTACGTGCTCCGTCCAGAATGTTCCTTGTATACCGATGTAATATTTGTGGAGTTCGGTAGGAACGTTTGACGGAATGGGCACATAGTCATAAACAGCCTTTACATTGTCAGTTCCGTATCCTGCAACCTTTGGTTCGTCGGCATCGGTACTCTGGCGACGGTTGATATAGTAGGGCACCTGTGTGGTGATTATGGATTTCATGCCATATTGCGCGGCCTTTAATGCGCAAGGCTGTGCATTTCCTATTTCCCAACACATCATTGTGCCGCCTGTGCCCTTAATAAGCTCTTCATCGGTTCCACCGGCTGTGAGGCTCTCATTCCACATTATTACGGTGCGTTTCTTGTCACCCTCTTTCGATGACACATAATCCGAGAGCCGGCGTACAAAGTGTGACTGCAGCTGGCGCACATTCGTAAGCCCAAGTTCCTGCATCATTGCCCGGCACTCGGCGTTGTTCTGCCATGCGCTCGTAGGTGTCTCATCGCCCCCGATGTGAATTTGGCTGTAGGGGAATACCTCTATTATTTCATCTAACACATCCTTTGCAAACTGCATTACCAATGGGCTTGCCACATTCAGTACATCGGCGAATACACCTCCGTTTACTTTAACGTTGTGCGCCCCATTTGGATAGCAACTCAATTCAGGGTATGCGGCGTTCACAGCGCAGGAGTGCCCGGGAAATTCAACTTCGGGTACAACCTCGATATGACGTTCGGCTGCGTATGCTACAATCTCGCGACACTCTTCATGGGTGTAGAAATATGGTCCGTAAGGCTCGCCGGTGTAGTAGCCGCCATATATGCGGTCGGTAATCCAGTTGTCGCTGCGTGTAGCACCGACGGTCGTGAGCAACGGGTATTTCTTTACTTCGAAACGCCATCCCTGGTCGTCGGTGAGGTGCCAGTGAAAGCGGTTCATCTTGTAGTAGGACATTACATCAATCATGCGCTTGATTTGTTCAAGACTGAAGTAGTGACGGCTTACATCAAGCATGAATCCGCGGTATTCAAAGCGTGGGGCATCCACAATGCTCACTACCGGCAAGGTATATTCCGTTACCTTGTCGTCTTTTACTTCGGCCATGACGTTTGCCGGGAGCATCTTCTTTATGCTTTGGAACGCGTAGTAGAATCCGTTGGCCTCATTTGCTGCGATAGCAATACCTTCGGTGGTGATGTCAAGTGTGTATCCCTCGTTTCCGAGTCTTTCGCTGCCCGTGTACATCGACATTTTTATCAGCGCTTCGCTGTTCTCTTTCTTTACCTCAATGCCATAGCCTGTGACTTTGGTGAAAAGATTTGCAAACTTCTGCGCTTCTGCGCTGCATTCCTTGTCGACTACGCCTGTGGCTATTGTAAATTCGCTTGGAAAAATTAACCGGCCGGTTCCCTTTGTCATCTTCATCGGTACCGGTGTCAGATTGATGTCGCTGTCGGCTTTCATATATATAGGAAAACCAAGTATGACGGACAGGATAATTAATGTAAATTTTCTCATAGTTTAAAATATTGTTGAATTTCGCAAATGCATTGATAGACCGTTATGTGCTATTTGTCTTCTTCGGTTTCAGATTTTAACGTGGGCAGACATATGTGATACTTGACTGCAAGTACGCGTGTCAGGAATACAGCTATGCCACATACAGGCATGTTCAGTTCCGAAGGGCATCCGGCCCAGTTGCATAGCCCGAATGCGATGCCGCCCACAACGCATGCCATGGCATATATCTCTTTACGGAATATGAGCGGTTCTTCATTGATGAGTACATCGCGTATTACACCGCCTGCGGCACCTGTCATCGTTCCCATTACAATAGCAACCCAAATTGGCAGATTGCAGTCAAGAGTCTTCTGTATTCCGACAATGGTGAACAGCGCAAGGCCTACGGCATCGAAAATGAAGAACGTGTTATGCATGTGTACAAGGTGTTTTCTGAAAAGTATTACCCAAACCAGAGCAAGGCCTGTACAGGAGAGGTAGAATCCGTCGTGCATCCAAAATACGGGAACATCAAGCATTACATCGCGTAAGGTTCCTCCGCCGATTGCTGTCGCAGCGCCGACTACGTAGGCTCCGAACCAGTCGAACCGCTTTGCCGATGCAAGCCTTATTCCGCTTATTGCAAAAGCGAATGTTCCGATGAAGTCTATTATCTGCAGCAGAGTTATGTTGCCGAACCAATTGAAAATGGTGTTCATGAGTTCCATAAGAAGTCTGTATATTATGCTGTTGTTTTTGCTAAGTTAGTGATTTGTGGTGATAATAGTGCTTTTTTTAAATCTTTTTTAAGAAAAACTTGTCATGGTATTGCATAATTCGGAAATGTGTGTATCTTTGCGATATCAAAATGATATCAATTTGTTTTAACCTGTAAATTCAGACAGTTATGAACGTAAAAGAAGTAAAAATCAAGGGTGAAGAGAAGTTTGTGACCCCTTCAAGCGGTTGGGTAGTGTTGTTCTTGACTTTGGCAGGTCTCATCGGTGGAGCGGCTCTTCCTATAACAATGCTCTCGAACGGTGCTTCGGACCTGTGGGGTATCTGCTTTGTAGTTCCGGTGATGTCGCTTGTATTCATGTGTGGTCTTTTTGTGGTGAACCCCAATGAGAGTGCTGTGGTTACTTTCTTCGGCAAATATGTGGGAACGGTTGTGGATAACGGTTTCTTTTTCATGAATCCATTCACACAAAAAAAGAACGTGTCGTTGCGCGCACGTAACCTTAATGGTGAGCCTATAAAGGTGAACGACCTTATGGGTAATCCGATAATGATTGGTGTGGTACTTGTGTGGAGAGTGAATGATACGTTCAAGGCTTCGTTCGAGGTTGACAACTACTCGCGTTTTGTAGATATCCAGAGCGAGGCTGCAATCCGTAATCTTGCCGGTGCATATCCTTATGACAATCTTGAGGACGAGGATGCCACCATTACTCTGCGTAACGGTGGCGAGGAGGTCAATGACTTGCTTGAGAAGTCACTTGCCGAGAGGCTTGCCATTGCCGGAATTGAGGTTATGGAGGCACGTATAAGTTATCTTGCATATGCCCCTGAAATTGCAAGCGCTATGCTTCAGCGCCAGCAGGCAACGGCGATGGTGGCTGCTCGGCACAAGATTGTGGAGGGTGCCGTGGGCATGGTACAGATGGCGCTTGCACAGCTTTCCGAGAAAGAAATCATAGAGCTTGACGAGGAGAAAAAAGCTGCGATGGTGAGCAACCTTATGGTGGTGCTCACAAGCGACAGGGCTGCAACTCCGGTGGTGAATACAGGTTCGTTGTATCAGTAAAAGCGTTATTTATGGCAAAAGAGAAAAAATCTTTTGTACTACGCATAAACGGCGAAACTATGTCGGCGCTCGAGAAATGGGCTGCCGACGAGTTCCGCAGTGTCAACGGACAGTTGGAATATATAATCACCGATGCGCTGCGCAAGGCTGGCAGATTGCCCAAAAATTTTAATGAGAATAATGAATAAAATATCTACAGATTATGAATGGACATCTTGATGAATATATTGTATCTTTGGTGCTTATGCTTATTGCAGTTGTGATAGCGTTCGGGAAAGGAGATTTTCTTATTTCCGGTTATAATACGGCTTCCAAAGAGAAGAAGGCAAAGTACAACGTGCATCGTCTGCGTTTGCTGGTTTTCTCCTCGCTTGCAATCATTTCGGCAGGGATATCGGTTGCTGCGCTACTGGATTGGAGTGAGGCAGAGAGGGAGTATCTTACGGGTGGCATGGTTTCAGTTCTCGTGATTTATGTGATTCTTGGACAGACTTGGGCAAAAAGAGATAACCAATAGTTTAAAAGGGGTGATTTAAGAATTGTTTGGAATGAAGCATGTCTTTATTTTGTTCTCGGTCGTATTTATACTCTCGTCGTCATTGCCGGCCCAGAACCGTAAGAATGTTGAGACTTCAACTGATATTGCGATGTTTGTTCCTGCGGTTGCAGGTGTCGGTGTCGCGATTATAAAAGGTGATAACAAAGGTCTGCTGCAGTTGGGCGAAGCACTTGCCGTGCAGGTGGCTGTGAGCTATGGGCTTAAATATACGGTGAAGAAGAATCGTCCCGATGGCAGTGACAACCATTCTTTCCCCTCGAACCATACAGGTTTCTCATTTGCGGGAGCAACATTCCTGCAGAAACGTTATGGCTGGAAATGGGGAGTGCCGGCCTATCTTGCTTGCGGATACGTGGCGTGGGGCAGAGTATATGCGAAGCGGCACGATGTGTGGGATGTCCTTGCCGGTGCTGCTATAGGCTTGGGGAGCGGAATGCTGTTTACAACTCCTTATGCAAAGGAACACAATATAGTGCTTGCTCCCTCTGTGACCCCTGACGGGCATTGCGGAATATATTTCTCTATGACATTGTAGTGTTATAAAAGGTTATAATTGTGCATAGTGTTTCAAAGTGCAGGAATTTTTGCTATCTTCGCACATAATCAGGCAAAAAACAGAATTATCATGATAAAGCAAGAATGGATTGAGAAGGGATTCATCGACGAGATAATTTCCGACGGTGTTGATCTGAAGACCGAAATACGTCGGTTGTGTAAGGAGAAGAATGCAGTTGTGCTTGCGCATTATTATACCGATGGAAAAGTGCAGGATGTTGCCGATTTTGTAGGTGACAGTCTCGCGCTCGCGCAATTGGCTGAAAAGACCGATGCTGACATCATTGTAATGTGCGGTGTGCATTTTATGGCAGAAACAAACAAGATACTCTCTCCTGGCAAGAAGGTGCTTATTCCCGACCTGAATGCCGGCTGTTCGCTTGCAGAGAGTTGTCCGGCCGATGAACTTGCAAAGTTCAAGGCAGAGCATCCCGGATACAAGGTGATTGCTTATGTAAATACGTCGGCTGCAGTGAAAGCCCATACAGATATTGTGGTGACATCGACAAATGCGCGTGCCATTGTTGAGAGTTTCCCGAAGGATGAGAAGATTATCTTTGCGCCGGACAAGAATCTTGGAGGATACCTGAACGCTGTGACACACAGGAACATGATTCTGTGGAACGGCTGTTGCCATGTGCATGAGCAGTTCTCTATTGAGAAGATTGTTGAACTGAAAAGTACACATCCTGCGGCTAAAGTGCTTGCGCACCCCGAATGCAAAAGCGGCGTTCTTGCTCTTGCCGATTTTATAGGTTCAACAGCTGCGATACTGTCTTATGCAGAGAAAAGTGATGCAAAAGAGTTTATTGTGGCAACAGAAAGCGGTATACTGCACGAAATGCAGAAACGCTGTCCTGAGAAGGTGTTCATTCCTGTGCCGCCGACCACCGGCCCTTGTGCATGCAATGAATGTGGATACATGCGTTTGAATACTCTTGAGAAGCTTTATAACACGTTGAAATACGAATGGCCTACGGTGGAACTTGACGAGGCTTTGTGTGAGGATGCAAAAAAGCCTATCGTGAGAATGCTGGAGTTGTCGTGATAGTGTAGGTATAAAAAATATGGAGGGCAGTTCTTTAAACCACCCTCCATATTTTTTATGCTATAATCGGAACCTTTTTATTTGCAGAATCTCTCGCTTAGAGTCTTTATCATGTCCTGTGTCATGCTGTCGAGGTCGTAACTTGGTTTCCAGTCCCATTCTGCACGTGCACATGAATCGTCCATCTTGTTAGGCCAAGAATCAGCAATAGCCTGGCGCACTGGGTCAAATTCATAGTGCATTTTGAAGTCGGGGATGTATTTCTGTATAGATGCCTTGATGATTTCCGGGTCGAAACTCATTGATGCAACGTTGAATGCATTGCGGTGTATGAGACGGGACGGATCGGCATTCATGATGTCTACAGCTGCTTTCAGAGCGTCGGGCATGTACATCATGTCCATAAATGTGCCTGCCTGTATCGGGCATGCAAAATCCTCGCCCTTTACGGCTGCATAGTAGATTTCAACAGCATAGTCTGTAGTGCCGCCACCGGGGAGAGTCACATTTGATATGAGACCGGGAAAGCGTACTGCACGTGTGTCGACACCGTATTTTGTAAAGTAATAGTCGCTCAGCAGTTCTGTTGCGACCTTGGTTACTCCATACATTGTGCGTGGGCGCTGTATTGTGTCCTGCGGGGTGTTGTCGGCAGGCGTGTTGGGACCGAAAGAGCCAATAGAACTTGGGGTGAAAACTGCGCATTTCTTTTCGCGTGCAATTTCAAGTATGTTGATGAGTCCGTTCATCTGGATGTCCCAGGCAAGCAGTGGTTTGGCTTCGGCAACAGCCGACAACAATGCTGCAAGGTTGTATATAGTGTCAATCTTGTATTTCTCCACAACATCTGCAATCTGCTGTGCATTCTTTACGTTTACCTCTTCTGCTGGGCCACTCTCGAGTAGAATACCTTTGGGCTCGGCACCAGGGATATAACCTGCAACAATATTGCCGTCGGGAATCATGTTGCGTAACTTCATTGTGAGTTCAGAACCGATTTGTCCGGTTGAACCGATAACAAGTACGTTTTTCATAATTTATATAATATCTTTTTTGATTTGTTTTAAAAACAGATGCAATGTAGCACTTCCAAAGTTACTCTTATTTTTGTAACGAACATAGGGTCTTGTGCTTTTTTTGCATAAAAAAATTACTGCAGATGTTGTGTTTTTTTCTGTAAAAGGGTACATTTGTGATATTGAAAGTATTTGATTAACTCTAAAATAGGATAATATGTACGGAAATTTTCAACAACATTTGCAGAAGGAACTGACTGCAATTGATGAGGCTGGTTTGTATAAGAGAGAACGTAATATAGCGTCGCAACAGTTTGCCGAAATAACTCTTGAGGACGGCTCAAAGGCGCTTAATTTTTGTGCCAACAACTATCTTGGACTCTCTAACAATCCTCGCCTGATGAAGGCTGCCCAAGAGGCTATGGAAGCACGTGGATTCGGTATGTCATCGGTGCGTTTCATTTGTGGTACACAGGATTACCATAAGACCCTTGAGAAGGCCATTGCCGACTATTTCAAGACCGAAGATACAATTCTGTATGCAGCGTGTTTCGATGCCAACGGCGGTCTTTTTGAGCCTCTTTTCACGGCAGAAGATGCAATCATTTCCGATTCATTGAATCATGCTTCAATTATCGATGGCGTGCGTTTGTGCAAGGCTCAGCGCTACCGCTATGCAAATGCCGATATGGCCGACCTTGAACGTTGTCTTCAGGAGGCTCAAGCCCAGCGTTTCCGTATCATTGTGACCGACGGTGTATTCTCTATGGACGGCAACGTGGCTCCGATGGACAAGATTTGTGACCTTGCAGAAAAGTACAATGCTCTGGTGATGGTAGACGAGAGCCATTCGGCAGGTGTTGTGGGGGCAACCGGTCATGGTGTTGCCGAGCAATTCGATTGTTATGGGCGCATAGATATCTTTACCGGTACACTGGGTAAGGCATTCGGTGGAGCTGTAGGCGGTTTTACAACAGGACGCAAAGAGATTATAGATATGTTGCGTCAGCGTTCCCGTCCTTATCTGTTCTCGAATTCATTGCCGCCATCGGTTGTAGGTGCTTCAATAGAGGTGTTCAAGATGCTTGCCGAGAGTGATGCGTTGCACACTAAACTGCAGAGCAATGTGAACTATTTCCGCGACAAGATGTTGGCAGCAGGTTTTGATATCAAACCTACACAGTCGGCTATTTGCGCCGTGATGCTCTACGATGCTCCTTTGTCGCAGGTGTTCGCGCAAAAGATGGCCGAGGAGGGTATCTTTGTTACAGGCTTCTACTATCCTGTTGTGCCGAAGGGGCAGGCGCGTATCCGTGTGCAGCTCTCGGCTGCTCATGAACAGGAACACCTCGACAAGGCTATAAATGCTTTCGTAAAGGTCGGTAAGGAACTCGGTGTGATTAAGTAAAAGGATTATCTCCTACATAATGATAGGGTGCCTCTGTTTGAAGGCACCCTATCATTATGTTTATAATGGGATTCATCTCCTACCTATTGCCGGATTGTTGAGGAAGTCCTCGAAGGAGAGGCAAATTCCTTCCTGCAATTCCGTCTTGTATTTCCAATCCTGTGCAACGCTCTCCGATATGTCGGGCAACTTGCGTGGTGTGCCTTGTCAAAATTTTGTTTTGCGATGCATCCTGTTCTTTACTTCAATTTCGAAAGTGCTTGCCGGCAGGCCTGTTTCATTTACAAGGTTGGCATCGGTGTAGGGCTTCCAACCGTAGCGTATACGCTTCGCTTCGGTGTCGATTATGATGCGGTTGCCTTCAACCCTCACCTGTTTTTCAGAATCCACTGCACTGAAACTGCCAGTCTTGCCGGCAATCTCAATGCCACGAAGCAACTCACCGTCGCTTGTCTTCAATTCTGTGGCATTGCTGAACTCAATGACGGTCTTTCCTTTAAAATTGAAAACTCTTACAGGTGTCGGCCCATGCTCTGCAATATGTTTAAGTCCGTATGTCTGGTTTAATGCAAGGCGTGCAAGGCGCTCACCGACGGGTGCCTTTTCCTTGGGGTGAACATCCCATGGATGTCCCTTGTCACTCGACACTGCAAAATCGCAGAAGGGGATGCTATCGGCCAGTCTGCGCTGTGAGTCTCGGAAATGTGGCCATGAAGGGCGGTTTATGCTCGAAAGTTGCACGAAATAGAACGGCATTTCGGTGTCGTTCCATGTGCGTCGCCAACTATCGACGAGGGTGTGGAATATAACTTCGTGCAGTTCAACATTATGTGCGTTCGATTCTCCTTGATACCATATGGCTCCTCTGATAGGGTAGCAGGCAATAGGTGCAATACCGGTCTCATACAGGTAGCATGGCTCATAGGGGTGGCGTTGCAACCTATTTGTGCTTTTGGCAATGTTCTGTGCTGCACGTCCGCGACACCAATCCTGTATCATATCGTTCTCACGCCAATTATAGAGTATGTCTACAAGCCTGGGGTTGAATTCAATTGTCTTGCGGTCGATGAACGATTCGGCCGGTGCACCGCCTATGGCATTGCATATAAGGCCTATGGGCACACCAAGCGAGTCGGCAAGCATTGCGCCGAAGTGATAGGCTACTGCCGAGAAATCACTCACGTTCTGCTCGTTCTGCAGTTCCCAGGTTGTCGGCCTGTAGTAATCGTGGCGGTTGAGTGCTGCAAGGCTTGCGCTGTCCCACTCTGTGTTGTCGGTAAACACGCGTGGTTTCATATCGTAAAGACGTATTTCCTTGTCCTTTATGTTGGAAAGGCTCTGCTCCTTGTGCGAACTCTCTTTTATCATGAATGCCATGTTTGATTGTCCCGAACATAGCCACACTTCACCTATCACGACATTGTCGAAATTTATTTTCTCTTTGCCACATTCAACGGTAAGGGTATATTTTTTGCCGTCAGCTTCCATAGGAGTGAATCTGACTTCCCAAGAGCCGTCTTCGGCAGCTTTGGTAACCCTCATCTGTTTACCGAGTCTTGCCGTGATTTCACTGCCGGCATTTGCCGTTCCGCTTACTGTGAATGGCTTGTTCTGCTGTATCACCATGTTGTCGCTGTATATTGCCGGTAGTGACAGTCCGCCGAAGTCATCGGTTATAGCCGAATACACCTGTTTCGCAAGCAGTTCTGCACCCTCTTCATTGGGGTGCAAGGCATCGGGCATCAGGTCGGGACGGCTATAGAGGTAGCGGCTGAAATCAATCAGTTCAATGTTGCCATACTGCGCAATCTCATCAAGCTTCTCCTGTATTTGCCAGTACCAATCGCGTGTGCCACTCTTGAAGCGACGGTGCCAATGGAATATTGGTGACATACGGCAGATTATAATCTTTGTGCTGCTATCTGGGTGCACTTTTCTGAAATCGTCTATCATGGCTGTGTAGTCACCGTAGAATTCGTCACGATAATTGGGCCAGTTGCGAGGGTCGGTATCGTTGAGACCCAGGTGGATGACTACAATGTCCGGCTTGAAATCAAGAGCTGCCTTATATTCGGGCAGGTTTATGTATGGGCGGTGTCCCTTGCTCAGCAGTGTGGCACCCGAGTGTCCGAAGTTGCGTACCTCATACTCATTGCCAAGCAGATGTTGCAATCGGGTGGGGTAGGATGTCGCTGCCGGATTCTTGTGCCCATAGCCGTATGTTACACTGTTGCCCACGCAGGCAATCTTTATCTTCTCCTGTGCAATTGCCAATAATGGCAATGCAAGCAGTAATGCAAAAAAGAGTCTTTTCATTATCTTGTGTTGTTGTTATTCTATTGCGAATATACCTCTTATTTCATATTGCCACAAATTCTGCACGACTTTTTTGTAGCCCGATAATTTTGCACGCTTATGCAGGTTTAACTTATATTGTTTGCATGGAAAACAATGTTTTATTACATTTGTAATCGAGAAACGCAAAGGGCTATGCGGAAAGTCTATTATATATTCAACCCGAACACAAGAACATACGACAGGGTATATCCGACGTTTGCACAGAAGTTTCTGACCAATCTGCGTCGTCTGCTGTTGTGTATAATAATAGGTGGTCTCTCATTCCTTGTCTTCTATTTCTTTATAGACAAGCCTACTGTCCGGGAATTTGAACATGAGAATTCCCAGCTTCTTGCACAATATCGGATTCTTTCAAAGCGTCTCGATGAGGCTATGCTTGTATTGCAGGATATTCAGCAGCGTGATGATAACATGTACCGTGTCATGCTGAATGCCGAACCGGTTTCGGAGACGGCGCGTAATTCAGGATATGCAGGCACTAACCGTTATGACGAACTTCTGAAAATGGATAATGCGGAGTTGCTTGTCGAGACAACCCAGAAGGTAGACCTTCTTGAAAAGCAGCTCTATCTGCAGATAAAATCGTTCAATGAACTTGTTGCCCTTGACAAAGATGCAGAGGTGCGTTTGCGTCATGTGCCGGCAATACAACCGATATCCAATCGCGACCTTAAACGCACAGCTTCGGGATACGGATACCGTATCGACCCGGTGTATAATGTACGCAAGTTCCACAAGGGAATGGATTTTGCCTGCGACAAGAAGACTCCGGTTTATGCTACTGCGGATGGTGTTGTAGAGAGTGCAAAATGGATGTCAGCCTATGGATATACGGTGGTAATAGACCACGGATATGGCTTCAAGACGCTCTATGCTCATCTGCTTGACAAGAAATTTCTGGTTAAAAAGGGACAGAAGGTGGTGCGTGGTGAACAGATAGCGTGGAGCGGAAATTCAGGAAAAAGCACCGGCCCTCACCTTCATTATGAGGTAAAGGTGAAGGGGCAGAATGTAAATCCTATAAACTATTATTTCATGGATCTCGATGCCGACGGATACGACCAGATGTTGCAGATGGCCGAGAATCATGGAAAGATATATGACTGATATGGCGCTGAATACAAATAAAGACCTTAAGATGTATTACTCCATAAAGGAGGTTGCTGCGGAATTGTCTGTAACGGAGACAACATTGCGTTATTGGGAAACCATGTTCCCACAGGTTGCTCCCTATAAGGGAGCCAATGGCGTACGCCGGTACACCAAGGATGATATAAAGGTCCTGCGCACTATATATCATCTTGTAAAGGAGCGTGGACTCACTATTAATGGTGCCAAGAAACAGTTCAAGTCGGGAGGTCCCAAGGAGTCTGCAGAAACAAAAAGCGAGGTCATTGACAGGCTTAAAACCGTTCGCGAGGAGTTGTTGGGCATCAGGGCACAACTCGATATGCTTTAGCGGTTCATGACCGGTAATTTATACCTCCGGATTCTTTATCCTATTCTTGTTGCAGTTTTTATATTGTTGATTTTCTTGATATTGTCGCAGATGTTCTTTACATCTTCGACATCATGTACGTTTATCCAGAATGTGCCCTCAAAGATACCATTATTGCTTTCAATCTGCATCTTCTGTATGTTCACGTTCAGTTGCCGGTATATTATAGTGGTTATTTCATGAAGCACTCCCATGTCGTCAATTCCGGTTATCTGTATCGGAACAACGAAATAGAGTTGCTTGTGGGTCTCCCACTTTGCGGCAAGAATCCTGTCGCCATGGCTGCTCTTTAAGGTGTTGGCTACACTGCAGTTGCGTTTGTGTATCACAATGTGCTTGTCTTCATCGTAATAGCCGAGAACGTCGTCTCCCGGAATGGGATGACAGCATTCTGCAATAATGTAATTGCTCTTTAAGTTGTCGTCTGTGAGGTTTATAGTTTGCTTTTTGTCAATGTGGTCATATTTCTCTACCTCTTTTACCTCTTTCTTCTTGTCGCGGTTGAAAGAGAAAAGTGACTGGAAACTGAACTTCTTGTTTCCAAGGAGGGCATCCTTTTCTTCATTCCCAAGAACGATAATTCCTTTGCCTATGGCTGCGAGCAGTTCTTCGCGGTCTTTCAATTTATGCAAAGTCCATATCTTCTCGATATTTCCGGCGTAGTTGCCCAGCCCCTCATCTTCGAGGAATTTGTTGAGTTTCTCTTCTCCTTCGTTCTGTAGCAGACGCTGCTGGCGACGAAGTGCTGCCTGTATCTTTGCACGTGCCTTGGCTGTGGTAACGAATTTCAGCCAGTTCTCCTCGACACGTGGGGAATTGGATGTAAGGATTTCTACCTGGTCACCGCTTTGGAGCTGGTGGTTCAAGGGAACCAGTTTGTGGTTGACTTTTGCTCCTATACAGTGATTCCCGAGAAAGGTATGTATACTGTAGGCGAGGTCTAGTGCTGTGCAGTTTTGAGGCATTGTCTTTATATCCCCTTTGGGGGTAAACACAAAGATTTCCGTTGCATAAAGGTTCAGTTTTATGGTGTCAAGGAAGTCAAGTGCATTCGGTTGCGGGTCATCCAGAATCTCCTTGATTGTGTGTAGCCAGTTGTCAAGTTGTTTGTCATTGCTGTTTTCGCCTTGGCTTTTGTATTTCCAATGTGCAGCAATGCCTTTCTCGGCTACCTCATTCATCTTCTCGCTCCTTATTTGTACCTCTATCCATTCGCCTCTTTGGCTCATAAAGGTTGCATGCAGTGCCTTGTATCCATTTGTGCGCGGCTTGTTTACCCAATCGCGAAGACGGTCGGGGTGTGCATTATATAGCTTTGTCAGCGCGATATATATGTTGAAACATTCGTTGTTCTCATCCTTTCCTTCTCTTGGCGTGAAAATTATGCGTACAGCCAGAATGTCATATATGTCTTCGAATGCGACATGTTTCTTCTGCATTTTATTCCAAATGGAGTATGGTGACTTTACACGGCCTATAATGTGGTAGTCGTACCCCATTGCATTCAGTTGTTCGCAAATAGGTTGTGTGAACTCGTTGTAGAGAACGTCGCGTTCTCTGCTTGTCTTCTCTATCTTCTTCTCTATTCGCGTGTATTCTTCGGGATGCTCGTACTTGAAACTCAGGTTCTCGAGTTCTGTCTTTATGCGGCTGAGTCCGAGACGGTAGGCTATAGGAGCATATATGTACAATGTTTCACCTGCTATCTTGTACTGCTTGTTCACTTGCATGAATTCAAGAGTGCGCATATTGTGCAGACGGTCGGCTATTTTTATGAGAATGACTCTGATGTCCTCGCTCATGGTAAGTAGCAACTTCTTGAAGTTTTCGGCCTGTGCCGAAGCATGTGTTCCGAAAACTCCACCGGATATCTTTGTAAGCCCATTGACGATTTCGGCAATCTTGTTGCCGAAGAGATTTCTTATATCCTCTACCGTATAGTCGGTATCTTCCACTACATCGTGCAGTAGGGCTGCGCATATCGATGTTGAACCGAGTCCTATCTCCTTGCACACTATGCGTGCAACGGCAAGGGGATGCATTATGTATGGCTCGCCGCTGTGTCGCCGCACGCCTTTATGCGCCTGGCGTGCGAAGTTGAAAGCTTTTGTTATAAGTTCAACCTTCTTGCGGTGCTGCGACGCAAGGTATATGTCCAGCAATTCCTGAAAAGAGGCATTTATTGTCTCTTCTTCGCTCATGATTGTTCTATTTGCATTGCTATCCATGGATATACCTTAAAGATTGTTTCAATAAATTTTCAAGTAACGTCCTTCGCGAATCTTTGTGTTGCGCATGTTGTTCCACTTCATGATTTGCTTCACTGAGACGCGGTACTTCAGTGCAATGCTTCCCAGTGTCTCTCCTCTTCTTATCTTGTGTCTCTTGAGAGTTCCGCGTCCGTCGTCGTTGGCCTTGGCCTGCTTAAGCATTTTCTCGACACTCTCCTTTGGGAAGAATTCCTGTTCTTTGTGCTTGTAGATACTGTCTTCGTTGGCGAGGAATGCCGTCACATGGTGGTTGGCAAGTCTTATTGCATAGGGTTCGTTCTCTCCGGGTACAATATCTTTTATATACTGTGGGTTCAGTGCCCTTATCTCCTCTATATTTATTCCGCAGACCTCCTCTATCTGTTTGAAATGCAGATTTTTTGTTATGTGAATGGTGTCTGTCGAGACTGGGACTTTGGGATCCATTGGACATATTCCATGCTCCTTATGGTATGTCATGACATAGTTGGCTGCGATGAACGCTGGCAGATAGCCTCTTGTCTCACGTGGAAGCCAATCATATATTTCCCAGAATCTGGTTTTTCCACCCGAGCGGATAATAGCTTTCTTCACATTTCCGGGGCCGCAGTTGTATGCGGCAATGGCCAATTCCCAACTGTTGAAGAATCTGTGAAGATCTTTGAGGTAATGTATGGCAGCTTTGGTAGATTTTATAGGGTCGAACCGTTCGTCTATGTAGTTGTTCGACTTGAGTCCATAAAGTTTTGCTGTCGGGAATATGAACTGCCATAATCCTTTGGCACTTGCCCGTGATACGGCCTTGGGATTGAGTGCCGACTCGATTACCGGCAAGTATTTCAGCTCGTGCGGTATTCCCTGACGGTCAATTTCTGCCTCAATCATAGGCATGTAGAACTCCGACATTCCAAGCATGAATGATACAAGAGAACGGTTGCGGGTCAGGTAGCGGTCGATACATGCTCTGACCGTGCTGTTGTATTGCATTTCTACTATGGACGGCAGACTGTGAAGACGTTGTGCGTATACCGTGTCATTTAGGAGAAAGCTTTTCCAATTGCTTGTGTCACAGTCAAGAACATTGAGGAGATTGCGTGCCTGCCAACTGTTTAATAGACTGTCGATGCCGGCTGACAGCCCTTCGGGCATTTCAAACGTGCTGTTAAAGTCATTTTTTATGCTGCTCTCTATTTCTTCTGTCTTTATCTCTGTGTCAGTTATACTTTCGTCTGCAAGGAGACTCTCCTGTATTGTGTCGCAAGGCTGTGTAATATAGCGCAAACCGCTACCGGCATAGCTTGCGGTAGCGAAAATGGTGATTGCTGTTATTGTTATTATAGTCTTGTACATGTCTTTGTCAGAATCTTATATTGCAGTTAAGTCCGTAGTATTCATTGTCGGGGGAGTGGGTATTCCCTCTCATTATTTGAGGCTCAATGGTCAGATTGATGTCCTCTGTTATGTCGAAACTTGACAATTGCGCATCTACATATGCGTCAATCACGGAAACGGCGTACACTGCAATGGTTGCAAATATGCTCAGGTCACGCCAACGACGGTAGCGGTCTTTCCTTTTCTTGAAAACCTCCTTGAGATACTCCTTATTGCCTTCATAGTCATATCCGGGACGAAAGAAATCCTTGTAGGAGTCTGTATTAGGGTCGCTGTCCATTATGTCGAGATATGCCTGTCGGTAGTCCTGATACATCTGCTTGTTCCAATTGTATGCATATAGGCAACCGACAAAACCTCCATACACAATAGGGAGTTTCCAGTATTTTCTGTTGTATATCTGTCCTCCACCCGGAATTGCAAGCGCAAGCCATGTGGCAGTAGTGGGGTCGGGTCTCCATATCTTTATCTGGCCGGTTTCTGTGCTCGATGTCCGTTTTAGGGCAACCCGGCTGCTGTCAGGTTGCTGAACAGGTGAAATGTCCTGCATGCTACGGTATGCACTGTCGAGCCGTACAGAATCGGGCAATAATGCTGTCGTGTACAATGAGTCATCCGCAACTGTCGTGTGCAGTGTATCCTGTGCGTCTGCATCTGTCATAAACAGCAACGATGCTATAACTGCAACCGTAAACCTATATATAACTCCCTGTTTCAAAACTATTGCTGGTTTAGTTTGTCGAATATTGCAATGATGCGCTCAAGTTCTTTTTCGTTCTTGAACCTGATGCTTATCTTGCCATTGCCTTTTTCGGAGCAGGTAAGCTGTACTGGGGTCTGAAAGAAACTTGTAAGGTGTTTCTTGAGCTGGTTATACGTTGCATTCTGCTTTTTGCCGGAATCTTTCTTCTGTACGGGAGACGATGCCGTGACTCTCTCTTTCATATTGCGCACAATCTCCTCGACCTCTCTCACGGAATAGTTGTTCTTCTCTATGTCGTGGAAGATGTTTATCTGATCTGCATGCGAGTCGAGTGCAAGCAGGGCTTTTGCATGTCCCATGTCAATTCTTTTCTCCTTGAGAGCCATCTGTATAGCCGCCGGCAGTCTCAGAAGTCGCAGGAAATTGGCTATTGTTGCGCGACCTTTTCCAACCCTTTTGCTCAATTGTTCTTGGGAAAGGTTGTGTTGCTCGATAAGCTGCTGGTATGCAAGCGCTATCTCAAGCGGATTCAGATCCTCACGCTGTATGTTTTCGGTGAGAGCCATTTCCATGGTGTTCTCATCGTCGGCTTTAAGTATATATGCCGGTATTGTGCTTTTGCCGGCGAGTTGCGATGCACGGAAACGTCTTTCACCGGCGATAATCTGGTATGTGCCGTCATCCATCTTACGCAGGGTAATCGGCTGTATTACTCCGAGTTCCTTGATTGATTCCGACAACTCGCGCAGAGCCTCTTCGTTGAAGTCTCGGCGTGGCTGGTTAGGATTTGCAAAAATCTTCCCAATCTCAATTTCTCCTATAGATGATGAACCCGATGTGCGTACGGCTTCTGTTGAGATGAGTGCGTCAAGTCCGCGTCCCAATGTGAATTGTTGCTTTGCCATTATTCGTTGTTTCTGTTTATTATCTCTTCGGCAAGTGCCATATAGTTCTTTGCACCGGTCGATTCCGGGTCGTACATTATCACTGGAATACCCATGCTTGGAGCTTCGCCCAGGCGTATATTGCGCTGGATTACTGTGTTAAACACAAGTTCCCGGAAGTGCTTCTTCACTTCGTTGTAAACCTGGTTGCTTAGACGTAGTCTTGAGTTGAACATCGTCAGCAGGAATCCCTCTATGTCGAGCGCCGGGTTCAGGTTCGATTTTATGATTTTTATCGTATTCAACAGTTTGCTTATTCCTTCGAGTGCAAAATATTCGCATTGCACAGGAATAATCACTGAATCGGCAGCAGTGAGTGAGTTTACTGTGATAAGTCCCAATGAGGGTGAACAGTCAATGAGTATGTAGTCGTAGTCATTCCTTATTGGTGCGAGCGCTTCACGCATAATTTTCTCCCTGTTGGGCATGTCAAGCATCTCTATCTCTGCACCTACGAGATCGATGTGTGAGGGTATTATCTCCAACCCCTTTACACATGTCTCATGTATGCCTTCTCTTGGAGCAGCCTTGTTTATAAGGCACTCATATATTGAGCAGTTTATTTCACGTATGTCAATACCCAAGCCCGATGAGGCATTAGCCTGAGGGTCGGCATCTATTACAAGTACTTTTTTCCCGTATGTGGCCAACGATGCTGCAAGGTTTATTGCTGTAGTTGTCTTTCCTACTCCACCTTTCTGGTTGGCCAACGCTATGATTTTTCCCATTATCCTTAATTATTTAGTTATGTAACAGCCTCTTGCTGCAGAACACCGTAAATTTCGCAGCGTGCAGCGTGCCGTATGTACCAATTTCCTGCAAAGGTAGTAAAAAAACAGGATACTTTTCCTATTGTTTCATTTAGTTATGAACAGCTTTCCCTTTGTATAAACCATTGATAGCCTTGGCGTAATAATCTGAGTACAATCCGTTTCTACATACAGGTGTACATTATTCAATTACTAATTTCTGCTGTATGTGTCTTTTTGCGCCCTTTGCTACAACTATGTATACTCCCTTTGCAATTCCGGTTGTGGCTATAATGTTGCCGGCACACTCTTTAACCAGTCTGCCGTCAACCGCGAAGATTGCAATTCCTGTAACTTCGGGATATGCAGTTATCATGCCATCTGAGAATTTGACCCCGGCATTTTCGTTTTCAACACCATTGACAGAGGTGTTGTCGCCTTTCTTTACAATGGTGAGCGAGTAGCTTTCGCCTCTTGCAATGCTCTTTGCTTCGAGACGGTCACCTGATATGACAATGTACTGCACACCGTTCTTTGCTGCCGACTGTGTCCACCCAAGCGACCACTTGTCACCCATAAGTGTGAGAAGGTATGTGTTCCAGTCTCCGTAGTACTGATTGGTGCCGAACACGCCATATTCGTTTATGTATCTGTTGTCGGCATTGCTGGTTATCTTATAGCAGTTCTTGTAGCTTGTGTCAACAGATATTTTCCATTCTTGGGCATTTGTTGGCTCTGTAACATCTTTGAATGTCGGAGTTCCTCCGCTGCCTTTTATGTTGCTGTTGGTGAGATAACGGTTGCCGTCCTTTATATAATAAATATCATTGCTGTTAATGAGGCTCTCGTTCGGCTTTCCGCCAAGTTGAACAATGTCAAAGATGAATTTATCAGGCAGGACATCACTTGAACTGTTCTGCTGTACCCGTGTGCCGCTTACTGTCCAGAACTTTGTGCCGGCACTGCCACCGTTCTGTATCGCGTACTTGCCGTTGGCAAGAAGCAGAATTTCATATGTATGCCATACGGCCTCATAAGGATTGGTCGAGTTGCTTACCGAGAATGCACCTTTTTCGTTCAGGTAGCGGCTGTCCTCCACATTTATAATCTTGTAACGGTTAGTGGCCGGGTCTATGGAAATCTTCCATTCCTGACGTTGAGGACGTATGGTGTCGACTGCAGCCTTGAATATAGGATTGCTACCATCTACATTAGGTTGTGTGTTTGTGAGGTATTTGCCGTTGTGCATTATGTAATATGTGCCGTTCTCGAGTACCTGCGCAGGAAATACGTCAAGGCGGTAGTCGTAGTTTTCCTTGTATTTTGCCACAAGCTCGCCGGCACATTCTTTTAGGAATGGTTCAACGTGCAATGAACCTACGGCGGGGGATGCTACTCTCAATGAACCGGAAAAGTCGCGTGAACGTATTGCGCTTTGTGCATCAAGGTTCTCCTGATACTTGAGATAGTTCTCTATAAACTTTTCTGGATTCTCCTCAGCGAGAGCATTGTTCATCTCAACGAGTGCTGTACCTCTGAGCCCCATGTGTCTCATGCTCTTTATCCATGGTTCAATTTCACTTGTAAGTGCCTTTGCTTCATCTGCTTCAAGCAGAGCCTGTGCAGAGCCTACAAATTTGTTGAACTGTTCGCCGATAGCCGTGAAAGCTGTTGCCCTGTCACTTGTTATGTAGCTGTGGTATATCTCTTTGGCTGTGACAAACTCCGGTGATTCGTCCATACGCCGTAAACCGTGAACATTAGGTCCAAGGTCTATATTGTTCTCACAGAAGAAACGGAATGCTTCGTAATTCTCCGGCATGATATATTTCATTGCGGCTTCCCATGAAGCGTCAGCATCGTATGCCGGCATATTCCAACAATAGTCGCCAATGCTGAACAATGAAACCTTTGAGGCCTCGGCATACTCCATCGGGTTCGATACGAATCCGGAAAGCATGTCTGCAATATCAAGGTCATTGCCGTATGTGGGTCCCATGAGCAGGTGGTCGATGCAGTAGTCGCTCACAGGGTAGTTGAGCCATATATATGCCTTGCGCTTTATCTGTCCGTTGATCCACTCCATGTCGCCCTTGTTTATCATGTCTACTACGCTGTTTCCCGTCCACATGACATTTATGTCGCTGTTCATCATGGTGCCGAGTGCCGGCAGATAAACAGCATTGGCCCATCCGCGGTTGTACTGCGTGGGGCATATAATCATCGGCTTTACATCGGGGTATGCAGCCTCAAGCTGCTCTGCGATGTAGTTCATCAGCTCCGCCTGTTCGTCACCGTGTGTTCCGTCATCGTTCCAGAGGTCGTCCCAGAATACGGCGAAGGTTCTTACTCCAAGTTTGCACATGGCTTTCAGTTTGTTCACGATGTTCGCTCTGTCGGTGTCGTTCCATCGGATGTCTTCTCCTGGGTGGATAGCCCAGACGAACTCAACCTTGTTGGCCTTTGCTGCGTTGACATACTCTGTTATCTGCGCAGCGAGTTCTGCCGGATATTCCTCGCGCCACTTGCTCTTGTGATATGCGTCATCTTTCGGACCGTAGATATAAACATTCATCTTCTGTCGTCCGAACATTTCAAAAAGCCCCATGCGGTTCTCTTTGCTGTAGGGGTTACCGTAGTAGCCCTCTACAAGTCCACGTTGTGGGACACTCGGATAGTCGGAGACTGTGACTTCCATAATGTTGGGTTGTGAAGCAATCTGCAGATAGGTCTGGACTCCGTAGTATGTTCCCGAGCCGTCATTACCTGCGATTACGACAGAGTTGTCTTTTACAGCCAGATAATAGCCCTCGGCCTTTTGGGGGATGAGACTTTCGTATGCAGCGACGGCTTCGTCGCCACGTTCGCCTATAATGATTTCAACGGAACCGCCCTCTGTACTGAATTTATTCTTGAATAGGTCAACAGCCGCTTCGTCTGCGGTCTCTGCTCCTTTTATTGTGTACGATACAGTGTCGCAGAAAGCGATATCCTTTTCCCATTTTATTTGTTGTGGTTTGGGGAATATGTCAATATTCTGTGAATGTACAGATGCTGCGTATAAAACAATTACAGATGTTGTAAATAATTTTCTCAAAGCCCTCATTTCATTTATTTTTTATAAGTAGTAAATATTAATATGCAAATATATATTCTTTGATTGAATATTCCAATTTTTCTTATCTTCACTTGTCGGTGCAGTAAACTTCAGCACTCGCTGCAAAAAAATAAAAGCAAACTTTCCCTTTTTGCTTTCAGCGAAGTTTTGCTGCGCTCATTGCGTGTAAAAATAAATTTTTACCCGTTCGCTTGCACAACTTTCGCTCGTTTATAACTATCTTTGCGTTTGAAAAAAGTATTGAGTATGAGTGAAAGACCTTTGATTTTAGTTTCTAATGATGATGGCTATCAGGCAAAAGGAATAAACAGCTTGGTCGAAGTGTTGTGCGAGTTCGGTGATGTAGTAGTGGTTGCACCACACACGGGGCGTTCGGGCAAAGGATGTGCAATAACAAGTGAAATTCCGGTAAGACTTGTAAAGATATCGTCGGAACAGGGTCTGGAGATATATTCGTGTACTGGTACACCATGCGATTGTGTCAAGCTTGCCTGCCATGCAGTTGTACCAAGGAAGCCCGACCTTATTGTCGGCGGTATTAACCATGGTGACAATTCAGCAGTCAATGCGCACTATTCGGGAACGATGGGGGTCGTGCTCGAAGGTTGCATGAAAGGTATTCCTTCTATTGCATTTTCGCTATGCTCGCATGATGCCGATGCGGATTTTACTCCCACATATGGTGTTATACGTAATGTTGTAGCCCAAGTGCTTGAACGGGGACTGCCTGCCGGGAGTTGTCTTAATGTGAACTTCCCTGATTCCCCGAAATATGCAGGAGTGCGGGTTTGTCGTCAGGCAAAGGGAAGTTGGCAGAACGAGTGGGCTGCACATGAACATCCGCGTGGGGGTGAGTGGTGGTGGCTTACCGGTGATTTTGTTGTTGAAGAGAATGACCCCATGTCCGACCGTGTTGCACTAAGCAATAACTATGTGGCCATAACTCCGACAACTATCGATTTTACCGACTATCGTCTGCTCAAAGAGATGCAGGAGTGGGAACTTTGAGCTATTTGTCAATCCTAAACCAAGTTTCTTATGAAGTACTATCTAATAGTCGGCGAGGCATCGGGTGACCTTCATGCATCGAATCTGATGAAAGCCTTAAAAGAGGCTGACAACGCTGCTGAATTCCGTTTCTTTGGCGGAGACCTTATGTCCGCTGTCGGTGGTGAGCGTGTGAAGCACTACCGTGATACGGCCTTTATGGGGTTTGTGCCTGTTCTGATGAATCTACGTACAATATTCTCCAATATGCGGATGTGTAAAAGGGATATTGTGGCGTGGAATCCCGATGTGCTTATTCTTGTCGATTATCCCGGCTTCAACCTCTCGATAGCTGAATATATCCATAAGAATACCGATATTCCGGTCTTCTACTATATTTCGCCAAAGATTTGGGCATGGAAAGAACATCGTATAAAGAATATTAAGCGCGATGTCGATGAACTTTTTTCTATTTTGCCTTTTGAGATTGAGTTCTTTGAAAAAAAACATAGTTACAAGATAAATTATGTTGGTAATCCTTGTGTGGATGCTGTTGATGCTTTTCTAAAGGATACCCCGGAGAAGCGCGGTTCGTTTATAGGGCGTAATAAGCTTCCCGACAAGCCTATTGTTGCCCTGCTTGCCGGAAGCAGGAAACAGGAAATAACAGCAAACCTGCCGTTGATGATTGAGGCCATGAAGGAATTTTCTGAATATCAGCCTGTAATAGCAGGTGCACCGGGTATTGACAGGGAATTCTACAGACCTTATCTGGAGGCCGGTGCCTGTATTGTGTTCGGCGATACATATAACCTGCTCAATAACTCACATGCGGCACTTGTCACATCGGGAACAGCCACTCTTGAAACAGGAATATTCCGTGTGCCGCAAGTCGTCTGCTATGCCACCCCGATGGCGCGGCTTTACTCATGGCTGAAGAAGAATTTCCTTAAGGTGAAATATGTTTCGCTTGTTAATCTCATAGCCGGCAGGGAGGTGGTGCGTGAGTTGGTTGCTGCTGAAATGACCGTAGAGAATGTGAAACGCGAACTTGGCAGGTTGCTCCCTGTCGACAGTAAAGAAAGAGCGGCTATGCTCAGTGAGTATAGCCGCATGTTGGAAATCCTTGGTGCACCCGGTGCTTCAGAACGTGCCGCAGACAGAATGCTCTCTATATTAAAGGATACCTATAAACGCTAAATAGATAATCACGCAAGGTACGGCAAGAAGTGTACTGTCGAAGCGGTCGAGGACACCACCATGCCCCGGTAGCATCTTGCCCGAGTCCTTTATCTTCATTTCGCGTTTCATGCTTGATTCTATGAGGTCGCCTAATGTCGCTGCTGCTACAACGACAGCTGCCATGCACATCCACTGCCAGGTATTCATGACTGTAAAGTAAAGCGATATGACGTATCCTGCAGCAACTGCAACAAGTGCGCCCCCGGCAAAACCCTCCCATGTCTTCTTTGGAGAGATTCGCTCAAACATCTTGTGGCGACCCAAAGTGCATCCGAAGCAGAATGCTCCCGAATCGTTGCACCAGATGAAGATGAATATAGAAAGGGGGAGTATGAAGTTGTATGTCTCAGGCCATGTGGTGCCGGCTGTGGCCAAAACATTGAGAAGAGCAAATGGTAGCGCTGCATATACCTGACTGAGCGTGAAATAGGCAAAATTGTCAAGAGCCTTGCCTTTGGTGTCGAAAAGTTGTCCGATGAAGGCATATACAACAATAGCCATGTATGGTGCAAAGCACAAGAGTGTGCTTGCATGTGTAGTCTGGCATGCCAGATTTGTACACATGAATAGGAAGAATCCGCCGATTACTGCAAGCCATTTCTTGAATGTTGTCTTCTTGTATTCGCTGATGAGGTCGCAGAATTCATTGACAGAGAATGCTGTAATCAAGGCAAATAGGTACTTGAACGATTCCTTGCCATAAATAATCGAGGAAATCAATATGGCTACGAATATTGCACCTGTTGCAGTGCGTATCAGAAATTTCTTCATGTCGTTTTGTTTTATAAGTTGTTTGTTGTTTCAGTGTTTTCTTCTTTGTTCTCCTCTTTCTTCTCTTGTTCCTGTGTACCGAATATCTCTTCGCTGCGTGATGCCCACGGGCGTTTGCCAAATATCTTTTCAACATCTTCTGCAAATATTACTTCGCGTTCAAGGAGAATTTTTGCAAGTTCGGCATGCCCCTCTTTATGCTTGAGCAACAGTTCCTTGGCTCTTTCGTACTGTTCGGTAATCATTTTATGAACCTCGGTGTCGATTGTCTCGGCGGTCTTTTCGCTGTAGGGACGGTTGAACGAGTATTCATTGTTGTTGTAATAGCAGAGGTTTGAAAGTTTGTCGCTCATGCCGGCATAAGCAATCATAGCATATGCCTGCTTGGTGACACGCTCAAGGTCATTCATGGCTCCGGTCGATATCTGTCCGATGAATGTCTCCTCGGCGGCGCGTCCTCCAAGTGTCGAGCACATTTCATCAAGCATCTGCTCCTTTGTGGTTATCTGTCGCTCCTCGGGCATATACCATGCTGCTCCCAATGCACGTCCTCGTGGAACAATGGTGACTTTTATCAGTGGATTTGCGTGTTCAAGGAACCATGATATTGTGGCATGTCCGGCCTCATGTATGGCAATGGACTCTTTCTCCTTTTGAGTCATTACTTTCGTCTTCTTCTCAAGACCGCCGATGATGCGGTCTATGGCATCCAGAAAGTCCTGCTTGTCGACGGCTTTCTTCTTGTTACGGGCTGCTATAAGGGCGGCTTCGTTGCATACATTTGCTATGTCTGCACCGGAGAAACCGGGTGTTTGTCTTGCAAGTGTGTCGACATCTACCGAGATGTCCAGTTTCAATGGGCGCAGATGTACACCGAATACCTCTTTGCGTTCGTTAAGGTCAGGCAAGTCTACGTGTATTTGCCTGTCAAAGCGTCCGGCGCGTAAAAGTGCCTTGTCAAGAATGTCGGCGCGGTTTGTCGCAGCAATTATTATTATTCCGCTGTTTGTGCCGAATCCGTCCATCTCTGTCAGCAACTGGTTCAGTGTGTTCTCTCTTTCGTCGTTGCCTCCCATTGACGGGTTCTTGCCTCGTGCCCTGCCGACAGCATCGATTTCGTCAATAAATATGATACATGGAGCTTTCTCTTTTGCCTGTCGGAAAAGGTCGCGTACACGTGAGGCACCGACTCCCACGAACATTTCTACAAAATCGGAGCCGGACATGGAGAAGAATGGTACGTTGGCTTCGCCTGCAACGGCTTTTGCTAACAGGGTCTTTCCTGTTCCCGGAGGCCCGACCAGCAATGCGCCTTTGGGTATCTTTCCGCCGAGTTCGGTGTATATCTGAGGATTCTTGAGAAAATCGACAATCTCCTTGACTTCCTGCTTTGCACCCTCTTGTCCTGCAACGTCCTTGAATGTTATGGCAGGAGTGTTGTCTTTGTCAAAAAGCTTTGCTTGCGATTTCCCGACATTGAATACACCGCCTTGTGCTCCGCCACCGCTCATTCTGCGCATGATAAAAATCCATATTCCTACTATTACTATAAGCGGGAACAGGTTCCAGAACAGTCCGCCAAGGTAGTCGGGGCGCTTGTCGTAACGCAACTCACCTCTGAAATTTCCATTGGCTTTCTGTTCGAACAGAAACTCTTCGAAGTTGTCTCTTGAACCGAGGTTCAGGATGACCATAGGTTTTGCGTTGGCCGGTATGGGCTTGTCGCTGAATACATGCTTTGCCGAGTCCTTGTAAATGAACGCTTCAACTTCATCGTTGTCATACACGGTTATAGACTCAACATATCCCTTGGATATATATTCGGTGAAATTTGAATATACCTCTTGCTTGACAACGCTGCTGTTCTTCTCGCCGAATGCGTAGTAGAGGAATATGGCTCCTACAATAAAAATGTAGAGCCATGACAGGTTTATTCTTGGTTTCTTGATTTTGTTTGCCATATATAGTTCTTAGTCCAAATCGGGAATAGTGGTTAATGTTGCATCAGCCCAGAGGTGCTCGATGTCGTAGAATCTACGCACATCGGGCTGGAAAATGTGTACTAAAATGTCTCCGTAATCCATTGCTACCCACTGTGCGTTGCGCAAACCGTCTATTGCGTATGGTTTCTTTCCGCAATTTTCTCTTACGACATCCTCAATAGAACCGGTTATTGCGCTCACCTGATTGGGGGAATTGCCTTGGCATATTACAAAATAGTCGCATATACTGTTTCCTAATTCCAGCATATCTACAACAACAATCCCTTTTCCTTTTTTCTCTTGAATGCCTTCAATTATCTGTTTAATGACTTCTTTGGCTGTGGCTGTTTCTTTATACATCTTGGTTTTTATTTGTCTTGTTTACTTAGGGGTATGCAAAAACTGTACCATCTTTATTCCTTGGTTCTGTTGCGGTTCCGATGTGACAATATGGCATGAGTCCCTTTTTTGTTGCGAAGATACCTCTATTTTTACCGATTTTAAAATAAAACTTGAGACTTTTTGCCCGATTGGTTATATAAAAGGGCATAATTAGGCTTTTTTAGGATAAAATAAACTTTTAGTTCCGCATTGTAATACCCGTTTTCGGAAATAATGTTTGTTTTTTTTTTAGAAAAAATTACGGTTCTCGTAGCAAAAAAGCGAAAAAGTATGTTTATCACTGACCGACAACGCATTACACCGCAAACTTCGGAAAAGGTAACAAGAGCAATAAAGCAAGGAAACGCAAGGTGATGAAATAGAACGGTTGCCTAATCATTACCCGATAATGCAGTAAAGTTTCTCTTTGTGTCGTCACGTTTCATCGTTCTGCGTTAGTTTGCATATTAATGTACAACTCGCTGATAACTAATTTTGTAACCAAAAAAAGATTAGATTATGCGAAGTACATTCAAGGTGCTGTTCTACGTGAACGGAAGCAAAAAGAAAAACGGTATTGTCCCGATTATGGGACGAGTGACAATCAATGGTTCTGTGGCTCAATTCAGTTGCAAGCAGAGCATCCATAAAGACCTATGGGATGTAAAAGGCAACCGAGCCAAAGGCAAGAGTAAAGAATCGAGAGACATCAATTTGGCTTTGGATAACATCAAGGCTCAAATCATCAAGCATTATCAACGCATTTCGGATAGAGAAGCATTTGTAACTTGATTACCAACAAGTAGTAGAAAAAATCGAGGATTAAAACTCTAAGTAAAGTAGCCGTTATCTTAAAACAGATAACGGCTACATCATTTTAACAATTACCGCCACAACTGCACTTTGGTAATTCTTTCTTCAGAACTTGTGTAAGATAGAACTTTGAAAGTTTAGTCTTAATTTCATCTCTTACTCGGCGAAACTCGTTTATGTCGATTGAGTTTGCAGGGTCATCAAAGCCTATGTGTAATCGTTTGCCGACCTTGCCGACAAACATCGGGCAGGTTTCGTTTGCTCCGCCACAAACTGTTATCACATAGTCCCACTCATCATTCAGATAAATTTCCACACTTTTGGGTGTATGTGCCGATATATCAATACCCACCTCGTGCATAACTTGGATGGCTTGCGGGTTTACCTGCAATGCAGGGTTTGTTCCTGCTGAATAAACTTCCAAACTCTTGTCAAACGATTGTAAGAAGCCGTGTGCCATTTGGCTTCGGCAACTATTTCCTGTGCATAAAATCAATACTCTCATAGAATCCAATTAAATAAATAGCCTGAAATAATAATCAACAATGTTACCACGCCGAAGAAGATACCTATCAATCGCCAAGTCATTACTTTTTTAAGCATTGTGGCTTCGGGGATGGATAGTCCGATGAT
>JAEIGA010000276.1_pt1 | contig 73586 bp, 66 predicted proteins | sample 9270691 | NCBI WGS metagenome assembly JAEIGA01 (sample SAMN17057246, study PRJNA624740) | gut metagenome | biome: biome; isolation source: fecal sample | host: Bos grunniens | place: China: Xizang | collected 2019 | reverse complement strand
TAGGTATAAAATTGTTCAATCCGACCGACTTAGGGAATTTCATTAGATCAGAATTTAAGTTGGGTGAGCGTTTATTATTGAGTGAGATAAAGAGTCGACTAAAAGATTTATATTCTAGACTTGGTTATAATGCAACACCTAAAGCAACAGATATAGATACTTATTTTGAAACAAAAGAGTATATGGTTACTATAGTAGTTGATGGAAAAAAGAAAAGAATTAGGGGATATGAGTTATTAAGTTATAAATCTCAAAAATCCTCTTCAATATAGTCAAATCCTTATAATTGTGTACTAGGATTTATTTCCTAGGTACACATAGATTTAGAAATTAGAATAAAAATATAATTATTAAAAAAAACATTTTGATTTATGGAACAGAATTTAGATGGACAATCGGTAGTTAGAGTATTAGATTTTCCAGAGAATTTTAGATCTAAATGGAGCATGTATATAGATAATGAGTCTGGTTGTCTTCGTGAGATTATAGACAATGCGACTGATGAATCTTATGCGTGTAGAACTTGCAATGATATTTTCATCGATACTAATTTTAATGGTTGGAATGTTGTTGCTGATTCGGGCCGTGGTATTCCTATTTTTATGAGTCCAGACCGTCCCGAACAAACTCAAGCTGATGTTAGTATTTCTGTTGCTCATGCTGGTTCAAAGTTTAAGGGAACCGGAATGACTAAGACTGGAACGTTTGGATTAGGTTCTAGTATTGTAAATGCTTTGTCAGAGGATTATGTTCTTTTATCTATTATTACGGAGGAGAATCATAATCAATCCATCAAGCCGGTCTATGATCTTTGGAGTAATTCAGGTCCTAGAAGTAAACGTGATCTATATTATATTGTTTGGTATAAGAAAGGTTACAAATACTATGAGGGTGCACACAAGAAGGCAGACATAGAGAAGCAAATATTTGGAGCAAAAGATGTATTGCCTTCCGGATATTCTAGTATTGTTCTCTTCAAGCCAGACCCAGAGATTTTCGGAAAGCCAAAGACAGAGGTACCGGTAGAGAATTTAAGAAACTTTGCATTGATTCAAGAGAAGTTTTATAAGAGGAAAGTAAATCTTCATATAAATGGAACAACAATCAATAGTTCTGGTTTTGTTCCTTACCGTTATGAAATCCTAAAAACTATAACTCCGGCCGATACTAGTCAAAATAAATCTATCGGTGTTTATTTAACATTCGAGATAGATGATGAGTTTGGGCCTCGAGATTGTTATGGTTCAGTGAATGGTCTTAAGGTAGATTCTGGTATTCACATTCAATATATGGAATCTTGTTATGATCAGGCATTGAAAGCAGAATATAAAATTAAACATAAGACAATATTCAACGGTCTTAAGATGTTTGTTCTAGTTCTGGCAGATGAAATTTCTTACGATTCACAAACTAAGGTAAGACTGAAAAGTATTACGAAGGTTAAGTTGACAGATTTTGCCGACATAGTTAAAGAGTTTCAGAAGATATTTCGTAAGGATCCTGAATATTGGGAAAATCATGTCGGTAAGTTAAATTTCTTGGCTGAATCAATGAAATCTCTTAGTGCAGTTGAAAAGGCACAGAAGATTATCGATAGTGCTTCAGGAAATTCTATATATCGATCTAAAGCAGAGATGATACCTGGTTTTTCTGATGCAACGGCTGGACATGGTGATAGGTGGGATTGTGAATTATTCTTGTGTTTCACTGGCGATACTAAAGTCAGGGTAGTAAAGGGTGAATCTATACTTTCTATCTGGAGTAAAGCTAGTTATGAGAGTGGTTGGGATGATATATCTTTTTATGGCCTAGAAAAAGAGTTTAATAGCCCTAGTTCTGAAGGAATGTCTTATTTTACTATGACAACATGTGAGATAAATGATAAGACAAGATACGTTACTGCAAAACCTTCAAAAATTTTGGCTGTAAAAAAGATAGATACAGTAGAAAAATTGGCACATATTAAGATCATTAAGGATTGTACTGAACATATTATAAAATGTACACCCGATCATAAATTTCTAGTAAAAAAAGAAGATGATAGTTTTGAGTATGTCGAAGCACAATCTTTAGTTTTTGGAAATAATCTTATCGGCGTAGATGATTTTGGTATAGTTGTTGGATTAGATATCATCGACTGTGAACCTACTGACGTATATTGTTTAGAGGTTTCTAATCCTGAACATAATTTTCTATTGTCAGCTGGAGTCTTCACAAAAAATTGTGAAGGATTATCAGCCTCTGGGTCCTTAAAACAGGGAAGAAGATCAACTCAATATCATGCAATTCTTCCTTTACGTGGAAAAGTAAAAAATGTTTCCGAAGTTGATGCCAATACTATGATGGAAAATAAGGAATTCTATACTATATTTCGATTGATAGGTCTTGGTATAGATGAAAATAACGTTACTCATGGTTGTAAAACTGTGGAGGAGGCTATGGAGAAAATAAAAAAACATGCAAGGTATGGTAAAATTATTCTAAACTTTGACGAAGATTCTGATGGCAGCCAGATCAGATCAGGGATGTTATATGCTATCGCCAAGTTTGCAAGGTTTATGTTAGATGCAGGTATGATTTATTACTCTATGGGTCCTTTATTTAAACAGAATAATAAATTTTATTTCCCAACAGATATAAAACCTGGTGAATATTTTCCTGGTGGTGATTTTGATCCTAAGAAACCATTCCTAAGATATAAAGGACTTGGTGGACTAAACAAAATGGACGTATATGATGCATATTTTAATCCTTCTACTAGAAGATTAGTGCAGGTAACCACAGAAAATATAGAATACGCAATGTCTTTAGTTGAGGATATTAATCAAAGAAAGAATTTATTATATAGTGCAGGTATTTTAAGTAACCCTTATGGATTCAACGACTTATAGTAGTAAAAAATTATTTTTTGATGCTCGTGCGAGGATATTATATACGTCTTCAGGGCATTATCCATGTAATTACTCGACAAAAAGTGTTAAGAATTTTATAGCAGATATTGAACCGGGTGATATGATTTTGGTAGAGTTTCCAATCCTCATAGAAACTAGATATAGTGGCGGTGTTATGTCATTTCATATCAAAGTTACTAACATGAGGACTTCAAAAACCTTATCTATGAAGTCAACAGAATTATATGATAAAGTTCTTTGTTGGCTTATAGATCCGATTGAATTAAATATATAATTTTATGGCAAAGAAGAAAATAAATAAAGAAGATTATCCAATTATTACTTCTCAAGAATTATTCCAGAAAGGAATTGGTGAAGTAGTTAAAGATGCTTATTTAGACTTTGGTAGTTACATAAATTTACATAGACATCTAGCTGAAGTAAAAGATGGAATGAAAATTTCTTATCGTAGATTAATATATGCATCTACTAAGTTCCCTAAAGGAAAACTTATACCATCGGCCGAATTTATTCCAACAGTATCAGCATTTCATCCACACTCACTTACAGGTATAGAAGGATTAAATGCAACTTTGGTTAATTCTGGAGTATTTACTGGTGAAGGAAGTTTTGGTTATGTAGGTATCGATGGTATAGATAATCCACACGCTAATCCTAGGTATACTAAAAATAGGTTAAGTGATTTATATTGGGAAATCATAGGGGATAGTATAAAAGAGGTTCCTTATACTGAAAGCCCTGTTGGTGCATTAGAGCCAGCTTATATTCCTCTTGCTCTACCACTATGTTTAATACTTTCTCAATTAGTAGAAGGTCTGGGAGTAGGTATTAGAACTAAGTACCCTAATTTCAGTCCTAAATCTTTGTATCAAGCTTATATAAACAATAATCCTTATCTCTTAGAGCCCAATGTTAATTTGCTTTTGGATAAGGAGCATTCAGAGCTTGAGCGTTTATGGAAGACAGGAAAGGGTAGTGTAGTTTATGCTTATAGAATATCGCGCCAAATGTCTCCCGACGGTAAGGCAGAGGGTATTTTATTTGAAGGTGATACTGGTATTTTCACTCCAAACTTGACAAAACTTAAGATACTTGAGTCGGCTGGTAAAGTATTTATAGACGATATGACAGATCTTAGTGGTCCTAAATTATTCGTCGGTAGAATTCCTGGCGCGAGAGGTATAACGATTGAAGAGATTGAGACATTATGTAGAAGGGCTTGTTATAATAATACTGTTTATCAGCTTAATGTGACAGATGGAAATACAGCCTTCAGAATACCTCTCTATGACTGGATTGATTATACTTACAAGAATTATATAAAACTTGTAACTGAGATTAATCAGAAACGTATAGATAAAGTTAAATTTGATATTATGGTTCAAGAGGCCTTACCGGTGATTAGTAATTATATTATTAACACTAATCCCAAGGCTACAGACAAAGAAATATGTGATGCGCTTGGAGTTTCGCCTGAGATAGTATCTTCCGTAATGTCAAAACCTATTTCATATTTGAGGAAGAATAAAGATACTTCTGAGCGAGTAAAGGAATTGAAAAATAAGCTTAAGGAGTTGAAAAAATTTGATCCTGTTGTATATACAGAAAATATTATAAACTTAATGTAGGTTTTTATGGGAAAGTATCGTTTATCTTATTTCAGGTTACCCACAACTTCGGCTATATGTTGGAATAAATTACCTGAAGATATCATTGGAAAAATTCCTTCTGGTTATTATTATAATTGTTATAATATAGATAAAGAGGGAAACTTAGATGAAATGACTTATGTTCTCTTAGATCCAGTCAAGAAATTTAAGAAAGCGGAGACTGTTGTTAAATTATCGGAGAACGTTGAGATTGGTTTAGATGATTTTTAAGAGTTTATGTTATACTTAGATGAATGTGAGAATAATTCGCTCTACTGTATTATAGAATCTATTTACTTAGGTGAGAAATTATCTGATCGTTTAAGTAATTCTAGAATCTTAGTTAATCCAGATCGAGTAAATTACATATCAGGGAAGACAATTATTATAAATAAGTTGTCTTATTCTTTAGAACATTGTGATATACTATATGCTAATAATTGTACTATTATAAGCAGAGTTCCTTTGTCTAGGGATTATATAAAATATCAACCTTACCAAATACGTCCTGATTTTAGTATTATGTGGAATGGTGTATCTCTTGATGTTACAGATAAGTCATTAGATGAGATTATAGAATTACTAGAGAATAATGTAATTTTAGATCTTCAAGAGTATTCATCGTTATATTTCCCAAAGCTCGTAGGTATGTCAGATTGTTTGTTAAAGGATTCGATTTCATCTTCTTTAACTGCCTTCGGTTGGTTAATGCATCAGGTAGGGCTTAATACGGACAGTGAGTCTAAATTTCAAGATATGGATTTACTTAAAACAAAGAAAATGCTATTCTGAGGGAACCAAGAATCTTATAATAGAAAAAGAACCTTTCAGAAACATTGAAAATCTTAAATATGAGAGGAAAACTCTCCCCTGTCATTTGTGTAGGCAGGGAATATAATATTATTTTAATTTATAAACAATTTATTTTATTAACAATTTTAATTAATTAAATTATGTCATTTAACAAGGTAGATGATTTTTTGGAGAAGCTTGCAGCGCAGGCTCCTAAAGCAAAAGAAGAGTTTAAACCTAAAAATCGAGTACTTGAGAAAGTTTACTTGAATTATCCTGGTAACTTTGGTCGTTATCAGATCTTACCTATGGATAATGTAGTAACAGATTTTCCTTTCCAGACATTGTTTAATACTAGGGAGGTTAATATCCCTCGTAAAAATCTTGCAGCCGATGGTAGTGAGAATATTTACAATGCCTGGATAAAGCTATTGCCTAAGAGTGCGTATGTTATGAAGGATGCAACAGGACGTTTAGTATCTTCACTTTCTGCAGCAGATGAGCAGCTTCTTGGTCAGGCACATATGTTGTTTGATCAGTTGTGTGATGAGCTTGATATGAGAAACAACCGTGCTCCTGAAGTAACCAATCTTGTAAGAAAGAGAAATTACACTGTATTCTTTGGTTACTGTTTAAATAAGTGGGGCAATGACAGTAGATCTCCCGAACGTCAGAATTTCAGTGCGTTGTTTGTAAGTACGGCAAAAGGTTTTATTACCTCTGTACAGGATAATATTACAGAACGTACATTGATGAATGGTGGTGATTCTAGTTGGGTGCCTTTGGTATATAACCGCCAGTTGAGTGGTCGTGATGGCTTCTTGATGTTCTCAGTAAGTCAGAATAAACTTCAGGCAGGTTATGTAGTCACAGCCAGTCATGAGATTGGTCGTGCTAAGAATCTTGAGGGTGTTAATATCTCAGAGGAAGATGCTGAGTTGATGGTTGACCCTGTAGAGACCTTCTTGGGTTGGCAGGCAAATCGTGATGATTCAGCCCCCGGCACAAAACGCTTATTTAATCCTGCTCTTACTCAGGAAACTATTACTTACATGAGTGAGCAGTTGGCAGCGATTCGTATGGCAAAGCAGAGTGGTATGACTATTGCAGATGCTATCGAGGCAACTAACGCTAAGGCATTGCAAAATCAGCAGTATACAAATTCAATGGGTCAGGCAACAAATGATCCTATGCTTGCTGAGATGGCAAACAAGACAGCACAGGAAAATAATTTCTCGCAGGTAGATCCTGGTAAATTGGTTAACAATGATTCACCTTTCCAGACACCTCCTGCAGCTCATATTGACCCCGTAACTAGTGCACCCAAGGCAAATCCTTTTGGTAGTAATCCTGGTTTTGGTGGTCAGCAGGCAGCACCTCAGAATGCTCCCTTCCAGCCCTCATTTGGCCAGGGATTTGGTGGAGGAAATAATGGTATGCCTTTCTAAGACATAAAAAAAAATTATTCTTAGTGATGTAATATAAATTAAGGTAGGAGAGGATTAGATGTATAGATCTTCTTCTACCTTTTAAATTTTTAAATATGATTGGTAATAAGTATAAGTATGCAATTGTAGACTGCTCCTTAGTTTTATCTAGATCGGCTTTTGCAGTAAGTGCAGGAAAGAAGCCAGGAGAATACACAAGTGCAGATGTAATTAGACTAACCATTCAAACTTTAAGAAAACTATCTCGTGATTGGGGAGTTACCTGTGATAAATGTTTGATGGTTTTTGATAAATGGAAGTCTGAGTATGGCGGTTACTATAGAACCTATCTCTTGAAAGGAGCATACAAAGATGATCGCGGTGATATCGAGGGTGAAAAAGGAAAATCTAGTCCTCTCGATACATATATGACTAGAGAAAAATATGAAGCTTTGAAACAAGATCCAGATATTTCACAGGAAGATCTTGAAAAGGCTTATGAGAAACTTTACTTTAATGAGGTAAAGTATGATAGTAAATGGACTATGGTTAGAGAGCTTAAGAAATTCGGTGTTCCTTTCCTTGGTGTAGCCGGTATGGAATATGACGACATTGCTTATATTGCTAGTAATATTTTATATGATCCTACTCCAGGAGCTAAACCTAGTATATTTGTAACAAAGGATTCTGATATTCTTAGCTGTACAACCCCTATGATGGATTATTTTAAAATTCCAACTAAGGGAGCAGAGCCACAAATCTTAACTTACAACGAGATTTATGGGTCAATGATGCCCGAAGAGTTGAAAGGAAAACTATCTCTATACCAATATCGCTCTTTTGTTGAAGCTTTGGGAGATGGTCATAATGGGATGAGAAAAACGAGGAAAGATAGAGCAGACCAAGTAGAAACAATCCTTAAAACTATGCAAGGAGACTTTTCTAATTTATCTGATCCGGATCTTTTTAAACTCCAGTATAGTAGTTTTGATGTTACTACTTTTCCTGAATTTGAAGAGGCAAAGAGATTAGTAACTGATTTATTTGCTACCTCTGGGAAACTTGGTACATTAACGGAATTTCATGAATTTTGTGATAAGTATAAAATATCTGGAATTTCAGATAGATATTTTACAGAGTTTATTAGCTCGTTTGATCCTAAATTATATTGTGAAAGATGATAGAGATTATTACACCGAAGGGGGAAAGATATTCTTTTGATCCCTCTACAGAAAGAATTTTTAGGGACGGTTATCTTATTCCTAGTACAGAAGTTGAGCCGATCTATTCTAACTCACCAAATCCTAATACTCCTCCTGTATTTTCTGGAATATTATTTGTAGGTGAAGGAAGGATCTTAAGCTTGAGTGGAAAGATTAGCCAGATAAGTGACCCTAACTCAATAATTTAATTATGGCAATAAATTTTGGTAGTATAGTAGGTTCACTCTTAGGTAGTCAATATACTATGGGTGAGCTTATGAATATTGATGCTGGACGACAAGAAAGAGCAGCAGATTGTTCAGTGAGTTTTTTGGGAACATTCCATGAGATACGAAGAGAGTCATTGTTAGAAAAATTTAGAAGTATCTTTTTAGGAAAACCCATTATAACAACGTATTATGTGATATTTAAGTTCAAAGTTACTTCTGGGTCTGGAAAAAATTATACTGTTATAATTAGAACTAACCCTGACTTTGACTTAATGAATTGGACAAATAATAAAGTACAGATCTATTGTGATTGTCTAGATTTCAAATATCGTTCCGCTTATATACTTAATCAGAGAAAGTCACTGTTTCTTAATGATAAAGTAAAAATAGGCTTAGGAGAAGCTATTACAGAAGCTCCAAAAGCTAAGACAAGAACTAGCTTGCTTTGTAAACACTCCTTTGCAGCGCTTCAGTGGTTAATTAGTAATTATTCAAATATAATGAGAACAATCTAATGGCAAAAATACTTAGTATAGCAGATATTCATATTCACGATTATCCTCAAAGAAATCCAAATGAAAAATTTAGGCTTTATCAGACGAGGCAGGTAGCTCAAAATATAATAGAGACCGCCAAGAATGAAGGGGCCGAGATATTAGTTATTGCAGGAGATGTACTAGAAAAGTCAATTATCCGTCCTTATGTTCAGGCCGAGGTTAAATTATTCTTAGATACCCTAATGTCTTTCTTTAGTGTAGGTTATATAATTTGGGGAAACCATGATCAAGATAATAAAGGCTCTGATCAGGTATTTACAGATTCTTGCTTATCTGTAATGTTACCCCCAAACCTATATTATTCAGACCAAAAAGAAATAATTATTGATAATTCTAGAATAGCATTTTCAAACTGGAGACCTGGTGAAAAAATAGATTTAGATTGGATACAAGGTTGTGTTGATGTTCTATTTACTCATGCAACCATTTCTTATTCTGGATCCGACTTGTTTAAATCTCAGACCCTAGATGAAAGTAAATTTAACTTGGCTATCTGTGGTGATATTCATAAACCTGGCCAAGTTGGTAAATACGTATCCATTGGTATTCCACAAAGATGTAAAATGTCAGACGGTGAAGATTTGACCGGTGTTATATATGATTGTACTACTAAAAAATGGAAGTGGGTAAATTTAGATCCTCACGGCGCAACAATGAGATTCCAATATACCCCGGCTAGAGAAGAAGAAGGTTGGCATAATGATATAGGAACCTGGAAGATCTATAAGCCGGAAAATCTAGGAATCAAAGATAACGCCGTAAAAGATATAAAAGTCCCTGCATGGCAAGAAGTAGAAAATCTTATTACTGGAATTATCCTATCAAATGGTCTGGGAGAAGTACATGGTGAAGTCTTGAAAAACATAAAAGATATAAGTTCGAAAGAAGTTGATTTTGATTTTACGTTGACAAGATTTTATTGTAAAAACTGGAGAAGTATTGATGAAGTTGAGTTATTCTTTGATCAGGGTGATAAAATCTTGATAACCGGTAAAAATGGTGCAGGTAAATCTAGTCTTCTTAGTGCTCTTCGTTATGCCTTTGAAGAAAATAGATTTATCAAAGACTTCATACAGCTTGGTACAAAAGATTGCTTGACTGAAGTTGATTTTCTATATCAGGGATCACATTACAGAATTCAGCGAGGATCTAAGAGTTATGGTTTTTGGATTAATGGAGAGCCTCAGAAATACAATAATAAGAGACTTTTTGAAGAAGATATGCATCAAAGATTTCCTTTCATAGATTATATGGATGTTTATTTCTTTGACTCAGATCATCATAAACTCATAGGCGATATAACCCCAGAAAGAAAATCAGAAATCATTAGTAAATTCTTTAAGCTGGATAAGATTGATGCCTATAACGAAGAAGCCGAAATCTTGCTTGATATTTTCAATAAGAATTCTTGGAAATGGAAAGAAGAAATAAATAAGTCTACAGAAGTTCTTGGTTTTATCGAAGGGAAATTAAATCTTATTCAACTGCCTGGGACATCTAAGGCTGAGCTCGAATCACTAAAACGAGAAGGCTTGGAGTTACAAAAGAAAGAAAGACTCTGGAATGATTGGTGTATTTTCTCTAATTCTACTAGTATTAGAATAGAGGGAGTTAAGGACAGTATAAAAACCCTGGAAGATGATATCAGTAAATCTGAAACTGAGCAAAAAATAAATGAGACTATAAAATCCCTAGAAGATATTAGAGATAATTATAGTACTGAGTTAGGAGCTCTGGGCAGCATTGGACTTAGGTTTGATTCAACTAAAAGAGAACTAGACTTAGTAAATCAGGAGGGTTCTAAATTATATATAGAATGGGAAAATCTTGGAAAAACAAAAGTCTGTCCTTGTTGTGGTCAAGAGATTAAGAACACGGAATCTATAGAAAAACATAAAGCAGAGTTAGAAACAAAACTGACAGATCTTAAAGAGAAACAAGGGCAGTTAATATCAATTCTGGAAAGTTTAAATACCGAAAGACTTGAAGAAGATAAAAAGAGATCTGAATTAAAGCAAAATATAGAAAAGATTAATTCAGAGATATCTGTATGTATGACAAAAAGAAATATATTGCAGAAAAAAATTAAAGATCTCCAAGGTTCAAAAGATTTATTGCTTAACCTGGAAAATCAACTTAGCTCTTATATTATACCTGAAGAAATAAAACTTCCTGATAATTTTATGGAACAGATGGGAAATATTGAGGCAGGTATAATGACTTGGAATACTTTTGAAAGCCTTCTGAGAGATAAAGCACAGGCAGAGCAAAGTATTCAGAAGTGCCAAGATGAGTTAAATAAGATTTCTACAATAACAGAAGATCTTCAAAGGTATATTAAATTAACTGGCCCGACTGGAAAGATCTACGAAGAAATTATGAATCGCTTGGCAGAACAATTCTCAGATAATCAAGTTAAGTATGAGGTTATAACTTATAATTTTAGGAAAAAAGATCACCTAGACTTAGCAAGTAGTTATAAGAATAGTACTGGAAATTGGATAGCATATCAAGCTTGCAGTTCTGGACAAAAAACAGTCTTAGATGTTAATTTCTTAAGTAAGATTGTGACAAAACTAGGTATCTTGATTATGGATGAGTTCTTGAAACACCTTGATCCATCCAATCATGAAGCTTGTATTGAGTTGATTGAATCTATGAATATTGGATGTATTATGTTATCTAGTCATATGGAAACAATCGCTGCGTTCAATAATAAATCTTGTAAACTCGAGCTTAATGATTCTGGAGTAACTAAAATAATACTAGAGTAGTTATGAATTTTGATGAGAAACTAGAAAGTCTATTAAAAGATAAATGTGGACTAGTTAGAAATAAAACCTCGAGAGTACTTAAATACAGTGATTTTAAGTTTTGGAAAGTAATAGGCGGCATTGATACTAAGTCTTTGCTAGATAATGAACAAGCTGCAACAATGAGGTTCATGCTTAAAACTTATCCACACTTAGGAGAAGTAAAAGAGGTATTCAGAACAAACCCAAATAGTGGAATGTGGTTGGAAGAATTTGATATAGCATTTATTTCATCTGATATAACACAAGAGGTTATGTTATTAGTATCTCCGGAATGTAATCTTTATGAATTAACTGGATATAGTGATATAATGTCTTTACTTGAGAATGAATTTATTCCTGATCTGGTAAAAACAATAGATGAGAAGTGTGACTTAATAGATAATCTCCCTATTACAAATACAAATAGTTGGGATTCTAGTAACAGAATATATTATGGACAGTCTTTTACCAACGATAATTTAGTAAAAAGCGGAATTACTATATCCAATAATTTTCTCCAACAAGGAACAACCTCTCTTAAATCTAATCACAAAAACTTTATAGTAACTAAAACAGATATGAATTAATTATGGCACTAGGTAAACTATTAGATTTAACATACATGGCAACAGTTTTTTCAACTGTAAAAGATTTGGCAGACTTCTTTAAAACCTCGCTTCCAGAAATGAAAATAGTAAAGAGGTTATATAACTCTATAAAACTGACATTTAATGCTCCAGAAGGTAGAGTTATAGTCCAATGTTCAGAAGGCGATCGACTATATAAATTTATAATATTGTCTAATGATGTACATAAATATCCGATCTGTAATTTTGTGTACATACCTTCACTTGATAGGTTAGACTTTTATTCACAAGATATGCCACACATGCCAATGTTACAGTGGAAAAATAAAAAACCAGTATTTAAAAATTACTCAGAAGCTCTTGATAGGGCGGGAATGGATAAAATATTTATAGGAATTATAAATACTTTATAAAAAAAAGAAAAAAGGATTGAAGAGACGTTTTATAATCTCTTCTTTCCTTTTATTTTTATTCTTTACCCTTCGATATCCTATCTGCCAATCTGATCATGTTCGGTAATCGATAAAGACCGTACATGTTTTTTATTTTTTCGGCTATTTCGGAGTTACTAATATTATCCCCTATAGAACTTACATATAAAGGTGTTTGTGCTTCTTTTCCACGATAGATAGCCTTACAATTACTCATAGCTGAATCTTTAAACTTGGTCTTAGCTACACCGATTATACAAATATTCCAACCTTCAGTTTTCAAATAAGTGTGGAGTGTTTTTCCGAGCGTTTCTAGAGGCAATCCATGTTCATCCACTAAATTAGCATAACCATCTATAATAATTGTATCTAATCTTTCTAAATTTATTTCTTTTAGAAGTTGTAATATACAAGGTAATTCTCTTTCTTTAAATTTACCCGGGATATAGGGCTTAAGAATGCCTTTTCTAGTAATCTTAATAGTCTCTATCTCTTCTCTTGATGAAAAATCTTCAAATAAAACTCCGGCAGCAGTATAATCTGTTTCGGTAGGGTAATAAATATCTACAGCAAGTATCATTATTTCAAAGATCTAGCTAAGTCTACAATTTTCAATTTACCAACTTCCTGATGCTCTACTACAAATTTATACTCAGAATCTGTACTTGAAATTTCATTCAAAGTATATCTCTTGTTATCCCAAGTCGTCAAAATTATCGTATATACTGTGCCATGAAGGTGTTTTACATTGATAGATTTAATTCTAAACCAAAGAATATTATTATCCTCAGTTTTTACTACAGCTCCGATATTATGATAGTAGCCTAAGATATTCTCCTGATCTTTTGAGTCAGATACTGTCTTAAGCTCTTTCAGATCTAGTGTTGTTGATTTAGCCTGAATAACAAATAGTTTCTGGTAAAACGATTCAGTCTCCATCATCTTAGAATGAATAGAATAAGGAACAAATCTTACCATCTGATTAGAGTCCGGTGCTATAAGTTCAAAACCTTCAGGAATAATTCTAACTTCTTTCCAAACTCCTTCTTCCATCTCTTTAGTACTATATTTACAAAGATATGTTCCGGTGGCAGGTTCAAAGTCCTCCAGTGAATGAATTTTACCAGACGTCATTGTATTAGTCCAGTTATTCTTATCATCTCTTGAAAAATTAATAATCAAAACCTCTGTTCCAATATATTCAATTATACTAGAACCTGAGGGCAGCCATTTAGTGTCGGTAGTAGAAAAACCATATCGATCTTTCAGCTCAACCAAAATTTCATCTTTTGTTTTCATAATTTAAAGTATATTTTATTGTTAAATATTATTACACACCTATAAGGATTAAAAGGAATGAAATCTACCTTTTAACTCTTATAAATAATAATAAAAGAAAGTGTTATGGAAGAACAAAACTGCAATATAGAATTATTTATTTATACTTGGAAAATAGAGAAAGAACAAAGCTATTATAGTAGCTTATTAATATATGGCGTCCTTGAAGAAAAAAATAATACATGGACATGGTCTGTAAATAATGCTCTTTGTACTAGATTTGGTGTAAGAATAAATAAATTTAAAAAATCATCACTCTCATATATATTAAGAAAACTTTTTGAAATTAATAAACTACCAAGAGACTTAGTATATACTCATATTCCTAGTAATCAGTACTTACAATCGTTTAAACCGAATGGAAACAAAAATAAAGAATTAGGGCAGGAACTATTAGATCATTTAGAAACTCTAAAAAATAAAGATGAACTAATAACTTATCTAATAGAGGAGTTGAAAAAAATACCGAAGGATTAATTTCCAACGGTATTTATTTTATTTTTTTTATTCTACTTTGATAGGTATTGTCCGGTAAGTACTATTTCCACAATCATATAGAATACCTCTCTCATAAAGTTCGAATGCTTGTTTTAATTTTTCCTCTCCAAAATCTTCAACATCATCTGGAAAGTATAATACAAGAAATTCAAAGAAGTCTTCAAAATTGTCTAAAGATAGCTCTTTACAAGATATTTCCGGATCCCATCTTTTGTTCCAGGCTTCAGAAATTTCATAAATCTTAAAGAATTCTATATCCTTAGCTTTTATGTATTCTACTGCCTTTTCATTTGTATCAAAGGCCTTTACTATTTCAACTAATCGATCAGAATAATTTCCTGTAATTCTTTCTACTAGGTATATAGTTTTTCCTGTCATAATTGATTTAATTTTAAGTGGGGAGGCCTTTATTAATTCTTTTTACTCGGAGAAAGTCTTCAATTTCTCAAGGTACTCTACGTAGTTACTAGAAATATCAAAATCTATCTCTTTCTCTGTATTACTACCGAAGATCTTTTCTTTTACCTCCTGTTTAATTTCTTCCTCCCTGACTTTAGATTCAAACTCTGAAACTAAGTCATTAAGTTTTATATCTACACCACTTACATTCCTTACTGCAGCGGCATTAGCAATCATAACTGTAATTTCCGACTTTTTAATCGAATATCTATGATTAAACGTATCTATGTTATGATCAAGAGTATTGAGTTTATTTTTTAAGATTGATTCTGAATTAACTAAAGAATCTCTCAGCTGTTTTAATTTCTCATACTCCATGAAATAGATAGCACCTGATTTTTGTTCCTCTTCCGAAGCTAACCCTTCATTAATATTATCTTTGATAGTTTTTATTTTCCTCTTTAAGTTAGAAATTTGAATATCTATCTCTAGTATTTGTGATCTAACCATACTGAATGAGTCATTTAATATTTTTTTAGACTCTATAAAACTATCACATTTTCTATTACGATACTCATCAAGAATATCTAACAACTCTTCCTTGACTGTATCTATATTTCTCTCAGTCAATTTTTTCAGCGTCTTGTTAAATTTCTTAACTAGATCATTTTCTTTCAATTTTTTAATACTAGTTGTTCTTGAATTAGATACTATACAAAATGCTAGATAAGCAAAAAGTACTGTCCATATTAAACCAATGATAAATGTAACCATAATTTTATAAATTTTTTAATTAATACTATCAATTATAAGGATTAGAGGGTGGGAAAAATTTGTGCCCCGTAACTAGACGAGACACTTTATTGGGAGGTTGTTTAGGGGAATTATAATTTTGAAGAAGCATCTATAGGAGGATTTCATGATAGCTCGATAGATCACAACTATTCTTTTAATCATGTCACCTTAAATCCATACCCTATAGATACTCCAAGAAGACAACCTGTACCCGGTGCTTCGAAATTCCCCATATACAAGGAAATTAAGCTCCCAGAACCGAATTTTTGTTATCTCAGTGGATTGTATAAATTTCATGAATATCTAAACCACGATACAACAAATCACCATAACCTCCTGAAGTAGATCTATGATAATGACCATGTATCCATAAATCTGCTTTTACTTCCTGAAGAATCTGATTCAGGTATTGTCTAGAATCCAGAATATCTTTCCATAATTTTAAATCTTCGCCTAGCTCCCTTACAATAATAGGCTCAAAACTAATGGGAGCTTCGTGAGTAACTATAATATCAACCTTGTCTGGTAACTCTGAGATAGGTACTTTTTTTATAACTTCACCTGGCCACCAACATCTTTTACTCGATCCATATTTTTCGTAAGCTAAGTTATCCTCAATCCTTGAATCCCTATCTGTACTATGAGCTCCACCGATAGGCAATATAGTTTTTCCTTCAATCTCATAGACTTTATAATCTTGTAAAAATCTCAATCTAGGATAATCATGAGTTCCATCAAACCAATCCGGATTATCATGATTGCCTCTGACGGCATAGATAGTAATATTATACTTCTCCAAACGATCTTTCACAGAATTATATAAAACTTCCATCGATCCTGTGGCACCAAAACCAGCACCAAAATCTCCAGCTACAACTAAAGATACATTCTCAAGACCAAGCTGGATTGTCACCTTCCATACGAGCTTTTTAAGTTCTCCATGAATATCTCCAGAGAACAATAATAAATTTTTCTTATCCATAATACATAAATTTATTTTATATTTCTTATATATTAGTATTTCCCGGCCTGTGAACCTTATATTTGAATTTTAAATAAAAGAAAATATGATAAAACTATTAAAGGAACTATTATCAATACCTATTACAATAATTATTATACTAGGTATTCTTATTTTTTATATTTTAGATTATTGTGTAACCCAAATAAAAAAGATATTATGACATCAGAATTTTATATTCCGAAAAAACTTTTGGTAGGATTTAAAGAGACTAAGTATAATACTGAGACAGGTAAGCTAGGATTTGTAACATTCTTAGATCCAAAGAAAGGTAATATCAAGTGTGAAACCTCCTGGAATAAATGGAGAGATAAGACAATAGAACCTCAAGAAATAACCAATGAACCCATAAGTGGATTTATCTTAGAAAATAATGAAATAAGATATTCTTACTCAGGTGTTATTGAAAAATGTAGAGTAACGGATCCTAGAGGTTTTACTTTTGAAATATCGATAAGTAATTTATTCAATATCTTAAAGTATGAAGGAATAGAAGCAACTACAAAAAATCTGACAGGAAAATATTGTTATGCCTGGTCTGATTTTGAATCAAAAACATTAGTACTAGTTCCTGAGACAGATAAAAATTATGAGTCTTGGTTTGCTACTTCCAGAGCCAAAGAAAAACCTCTTGGAAAAACTGACTTAATCCCCGGCCACTACTACAAATGTAAATATGGCTACAAAGATCTATTATTTGTTGGAAATTTGAAAGTAGTAAAAAGTCTAACAACCGGAGGATATAACACACAAGCACTTTTCCTTCCTCCAGTCTATGAACTTAATAAGTTTGACAGGATCGCACTAGTCAATTATCCTATATCCTCTATACTATATGATACAGGAAAAGAAGACTTAGAATTAGCTAGTGAAGCGAAAGAACTATTTGAAAAAACAGCATTCTCTTTTGAATTTTGGAAAAATAAAGGAGATGTTGTTAAAGAATTTATCAACTTAGAAAAAGAGCCAGACTTTAAAAATCGAATAACAGAAGAAAATACAATCAACTATAATGCCGATGTTATACCGATGAATCCTATTAATAATCTTAGATTCAGTGTTGAAGACTCTAAGAAAGGCATTTATAGAAAACTAGGTGATATGTTAGAGGAAAATAAAGTTATCTTACTAAAACCTATTTGCTTTTGTGATAAAGAAAATAGTTATGGTAGTACTTCTTACAGTAATTGGGGACTTACTAAAATATCACCACTGATAGAAATAGAAAAATTTGGAGATACTCTGAAAGTTACCGACATAGATAAATTAGGTCCTAGGAAAGATTATGGTATGGGGCATATCAATGATCTAACAGTCGGATATCCACAAAGTAAAATAAAAAGCTATTTCCCCTATGAATATAAAGGGGAAAGTATAATACCCGGATACTTAACACATGATAATTATAAATCAGATTCACTACACATCATAGGATCTTGTGAGGCGGCGGAATGTGTATGGAAACTGAATAATTACTACCTACCATGGCAATAATTTATTCAATAATAGTAATCTTTAGTGTTATTATATTCTTCAGATTACCATTGATAAAGAGTATAATGTCACTTAAAAAATTTAACTATAATAATTATAGGCCAAGAGTATGGATGAGGTTGATAGATATAAAAAATTATTCCAGAAATAATATACAATCAGAAGATTTAGCTGATATAATTAACCTATACAGAAGATCCTTCTCAAGTAGAGTAACTATTGAAAATTATTTAAGAATTATGCTAAAATGCTGTAATTTAGATGATATTAATTTTGAAAAATCTAGTAAAGAGAAATTACTATTTACAACTATAAAATTAAAAGACTGCCATATTACTATGAAAAGAGAAAAATTAGGGGTTTATTGCTTTTCTTACGTCGAAATCGAAAGATTATATAAAGAAGGAATACTAGAAATTGATGATTCTATTATAAATGATAATATAGCAATTATTTCTATAGTAAACCGTGACCTAAAGAAAAAAGATCATTGTACGGATTGGACAACAGTACACCCTATCTCAGACAAACATAGAAAACATCAAGTATTAAATCTAGAATTCCGGGATGATTCTGAAGATTTCTCAGTTGAAGATGCAATAAAAATTATAGAATTTATTCTTTATAATAAAAAATTGGGGAGAGACTTCTATGTTCATTGTATTATGGGAAAATCAAGATCTCAGGCAGTATGTAGATTTATACTGGATACTTTTCCTGAGGATTATAAATATAAAAGAGAACTAGATAATCCTCTAAGGACACCAAATTACCATATTCTAAGTACTCTAAAACTAGTTTGGAGAGATCTTTATGAGGATTTTACAACTTCCGTCTAAAATCGTCTAAAGGCCTTATATATGTAATAAAAAAACAATTAATAACAATTTAATAAATTAACATCATGGAAAATATGAAAAACAACAACATGAACGAAAAGAACAATTCAGTGGAATTTGAAAACCCGGTAAAACCGGAAGAACAAAAAAAGGGCATGAGCCCGAAGACAAAAAAGATCATTGCCGCTGTTGCAGGAATCGCAGCGGCAGCCGGCGCCGCATATTGCGGTTATAAAGTTGGCGAAAAAAAGGGATGGAAAGCCGGTTACAATACCGGGTCGTCAGTAACGACAATCATCGAAAGAACTCCAGAGAAGGATCTGGAGGCAGTAGGAGAAGAGATTGGCGTAAACGCAAGGGGGCACAAAGAGTGCTCCGACAGAGTATGGAAAAACTGGGTAAATAGACCCAGAAAAACTAGCTGGTAAAACAACCAACCAGCAATATAGAAAGTAAGGCAGACAGAAAAAGTCTTGCCTTATTTTTCAGTGGACTCTGTATTGAGGAGAAAAAAGAGAAGGAATAAATCCTTCTCAATTTTATTTTTTATATATTATACACCCTTCCCACTTTCCTAATGTATCTCCGAGAGGTGATAATAAATCAATCCTCCTAGACCACTTAGGGTTCATAGTATCATGTACTATATATTCACCACATATAGTTTCGTCCTCATGAGATAAAATTACAGTATCGCCATAGGAGAAATATTCCCTAAGCTCTCTAGATACTGCTATCCATTTTAACTCACCTTTAGAAAGTTTCTCAAGATCTATATTACTACCGTCGGCTGTAATTAATGGATCCGAGTCACACTGTTTAGTGGTTGGATTATACTTTGTTACAGTAACCTCAAACCACTCGTCATCTAGATTTTCTACATACTCTACTGGATTCTCTTCGTAGTAATATCCTGCCGGTATAAATGCAAATTGTGACATTACATATATTAGAGTCCCGAATAGAATGAAAATAAATAATCCAAATCTAATTTCTTCTTTCTTACTCATATTGTTAATTGTTTTAAAAGGAAAGGTAGGGTTTTATCCCCCACCTTATCCTCTAGTTAATAATCTTATTTACTTCTTTCGATCTTATATTTAAGACCTGAAGTAAATTTGCCATCTTGTTTTCTGATTATATCTTGCATGAGATTTTCTATTTTCTCATCAAAGATGATATCAGAACCTCTAAAAGTTCTACGGAGTCTTACAATTTCATTTGTTGATGTAAGACTTTTATCGAACTCTATCTTAAACACGTGATCGGCCTCGTTTATTTTGCTCACCGATTCTATGTTTAGTGTTGGGAATGCTTCCTTTAATTCGTTTACTGTCATACCGATACGACAGTAAAAACTCTGTTTAAAGTTTTGTGGGCCAAAGATTTCTTTGATCGCTTCCCAATTTTCTTTAGTGATACTCAATCCTTGAATACCACAACCACTGTTTGAAATATAAAATAATTTCTCAGCGTCGTGTTGTTTAATAAGCTCAATTATTCCTCTTTTGTCGATTTCTTCATTAAATTCATCTCGAAGTATCGACGAAATTTCTGCAAACTCTCTGACTTTGCCAAAGCCATAGTCTGCGATTACTCCACCTATGATAAATATTTTATGATAAGTATCATAGTTAGACTTATCAGCACGAATTTCCTTCTTTGCTGACGTAGTTTTTAGGGCCTCGTCTTTATCGATGTGTATCGCTTCACACACGATAGCATCTTTTGTGCTATCAAGCATGCCCCATTTCTTCATCTTTTTCTCAACGTCTAAAATCAGACTGTTGATGTTTTCAAAATCGATATAAGACTTCTTATCGATCCCTATGATTTTCGTTGCTCGAAGGAATATACCTCCCCTCTTCAAGGTATTCCTCCACTTGTCGATCTCAGTAGAAATCGATAATAAGCTTTTCAATTTCATCTCACGAAGGACTTCAGCCTTGCTTACTCGACCTGGTCTCTCTTTATTTTTGGCCGCGAGTAAAATTAAGTTAAGAAATCTCTCCATGAAATCTCTCCTCGGTAAGGTTTTACCCACCAAAGGCTTTTCCTTCTTTATAGCCGGTTTTACCACACTCACGCTAGTCTTATCTATTTTTATAATTGTTGCTGTGTGTGGAAATTTAGCTATCAGTTTTGCCGGTAGATTGACAAAATCTTCTGGCTTAAAACTAAACTCATACAGTTTGCTTCGACCATCATTCGTCGTCGCTGTAATTTTATCAGCGAAGTACCTGCAAAACGATTCTCTCGTATTGCTTTTCTTCACAGATACATTATTTGATACAATTCCCAACTCTCTGTCGAGAATTTCCACCTGAGTTCCTATTTCTAGGCTACTCAGTATAAAATTTAATTTTCCTGCTGGGCGAACCATTGCAAGCAAAGTTGCATAGTAGTCCGCATAACTTTTTACTTTTTCTTCAAAATTTTCCATTTCTTTATTGTTTTTATTTGTTAATAATTTCGTACTTCCCGACTGTTATTGTCATATAGTCGGGCAACTCATTCTCGTATATCAGATCGTGGATCCTACCTCCAGGATCCAATACGAATAGTATATCACCCTTTTCGAGTGTAATCTCGATAGGGTTTATTTCGGCAGGAATTCCTTTCTTTCTTAAGGTTCCCACCAATGCACCGTTTCTCAGGGCAAAAGTTACCTTCTCGCCCTGATCTAAAACTGTTCTAATCTCTTCTAGACTCGAGCCAGAGCATTTAATCTCGTATTCTCGAGTCTTTGCATTCCTCAGCATGTTGTCCGTCAATACTGAGGTCACAAAAATTCTCTTCTTGTTTTCCATGTTTTATTTACCAATTTTTATTTTTACTCAACTTTTCATGCAGACGTGTGATATGTCTGCACTTATTTGCATTGTCTCTCTTCAATGCATTATTCTCCTCTCGGAGATTATCATTTTCTCCTCGAAGTCTGTCAGCCTTTTGTTTATAGTATAGGCCGGCCGCCACTGAACCTATAACCAGCATTATTTCAGCTAGCACTAGATATCGTAATCTAGATTTTCTTTTCTTTTTCTCTTTCTCCATTTGTTTTTGTTTGTTTGTTTTTGTTTGATTTGTTAATACTCCAAAAAGGTAAAAAGAAGAACCTAAGGAATAACTTGATATTCCTCAGGCCTTCCTTCTTTAGTTTAGCAGCGAGTCTTTCAGTCGACTCAACGCTTCTTTCCCAACTCCTAGACCTGTTTCGACTAGGATTTCTTTCATAATTTCTATAAAGGCCTCTTTCATTTTTTCTGGCCCTTTCTTCTTGCTTCACGATTCTTTTTTAGTCGTGCAGCTCTCTTTCTGGCCACATAATCATCGTGGCACTTATCTGCTGCGCGGCATATTAATCCACCTAAGGCGGATGCCGCAGCGACGACAACAAATGTTACCGTCTTGTCTACAATTTTCCCAAAAATTTTTTCTTTTTCCATGTTTTTCCGTTTTTGATTTGTTAATACTCCAAAAAGATTAAATGCCAGGTACTATTACTCTTCCCAACGCCCAAAAACGAGCAGTAATAATATCTGACATTTTGACGTCATCGAATAAATCACGTAAGCCTATTTTCTCGCTTACTTATTCTCTCTATATATAAGGCTCTTAGGTGAATATATCCGGTAATCATTTTTAGCTCTGATATAGTGAAAATATTTCTTTAAGACGTTCCATTGGTAACGCTTGTAGAGTAGTTGTTGATACTACCGTATGAGCATAACCTAATTTAAGAAAACCAGAATATTTTTCTTTACCATATTTAACTAGGACCTCTATTTGTTTTTCAGTCAGTCCATCCTTTCTGCGACTAATTTTAGTACTAAATGTTTTCTCATCTATCTCAAAAATATCTGCACACCAAAGAATCCAATCATGATGTATTTTAACCCATCCTTGATTTTCTAAGTAAGAATAACCATCTCCCTCATGTTCATCCGGTATAATTCCATCCTCTTTCAATAAATCTACTAATTGTAGGTGTAACATAGAATTCATCTCCCCTCTTAGTCCAAATAATTTTCCCTCCGGACTTAACCAGGCAGCATCAAAATTATCTTCTATAGGATCGATAGGTAATATAGAATGGCCAAGAAATTCTTTTATTTCTAGATCTTTTTTCAGGGTAGGAAGTATTTCATTGATATAATCATCTTCCATATCTTCCAATTCCAAGATTTTTATACATTCCACTAGTTTTTTATAAATTTCAGATACTTCCTTTTTTAATAAAAACCACTTTACAGAATCCTTTTCCGAGAACTTAGAGATATCACCGAGGGAATTAGTTATTATAAAATTTCCAACTTCAATCTTCTTGGAAACTTCTATAATCCAGTCCTTACAAAATACTAAGAACTCACTGAAACCAAGATAAGAATTAAAAAACTCATCTTCACAGTCTTTATATTTCTCAATGAATGCCTCATAGAGCTTATCTTTAGTTTCATCTAAGTGTCGAAGAACAATTGATATAAAATCCTTAACTCCAAACTCTATATCAAAATCGAGTTTACAAGATTTTCTCCAACTAGAGTAATCTTTCTGATCTAAAATAGTCTTAATAGATTTACAATCTTCTAAACTAGACTCTAACCAAAAACCTAATGTTCTGGTAGATTCTAAGATTGGATAACTACTTTCCGGAATCTCACTCTTCAAGCCCATTACTGCCTCTTGTTTATCAGTATCAATGGTTAGACAATATTCAGAACCAGAAAGAAGCTTAAGTTGAATATCTCTATCTGATATCCCTAGTCCATTTTTAAAGAGCGATAAAGCGGACTCTATGTCAAGATTGTATAATAATTTTTCATGTGCTATATCTGCCAATAAATTAGCAAAATCACTGCCAATTGTAAAATGTAATATATCTTTATTTTCCATAACACATATAAGGAATTGAGGAAGAAAAAATAATGAGGAATAAATCCCCAATACTTCCGATCAGATATACTCATTTTCGTATAATCTTAAGTACTACACACAAGTACCTCACGATCTTATTCTGTTTCGACTTCTCATTCTCGATAGTCTCTTCAGGCCAATTCATAATTGACTACAGAAAGCGCAGAGGATTTATTGTTTACCCCTGCGCAAAAAATCTTACTTACTCCCTCCATTAATGGAGGATTTTGTTTAGCTTACCCTTTCTATAAAGGATATACATGACTACGCCATAAATCATAGGCGCAGCTATAATCGCTGCATGGCCTATAGTATAGACCATTCCTAACATTGCCATGATAATTAAGAATCCGGCAATAATAATTAAAATCATGTTTTCAATAAATGTTGCTGCTGTTTTCATATTATGTATTTGTTATTTAATTTAATATTCTTGTTTTATATGTCTAGGACCCTCATAATAAATAAGGATCCACAAGGTTTATTTTGTTTTATCGACCAATTCTTCAATTAGCCGTTTAATTTTTTCTGTTTGTTCATAGTGTTCTTGTTTTTCAATATAATTTAACACTACCAAGGCAGCTAAAGTAAGCCACCATACTTCACAGATTAGGCCACAAATAATTATAGCCGTTAATACAAATTTTAACATTTTATTTGTTTTTTTTTATTGGGAAGTGCTTATCTCTTCCCGTTAAGCTGTTAAATCTTCAAAAAAGTTTTTAATAATTTTTTTTATTAATTTTGCCATAAGTTTCTCTCTCATGGACTTTTGATATAAAATTATAGTTCTCTTTCAACCCTCTTCAGATTTACTAAAGATTTCTATAATAGTTGATCTGTATAATCTTCCCCTTTATATCTGTATCCCTATACTCTAAAATCTCAAGTTATACAGACTCAAGATCTTATTTTTAAGTTCGCCATATATATCTGGTTACATACTTTGATATATCTCTGTTGTCAGACTCTTAGAATCTAACTCAACATATCAGGTTAGGAAATATCTTCTACTTCCTAAAATAATTTTATTGTTATTTGCATGTCGGCTCCGGAACTTAATCCAGACCAATCATGCTATGTCTAATTAGGTTTTTTGTTGTTTATTGCGTCTAAATACCACAACTATATAAATAGCGTGGTATTCTTTAGGTTTTTGTGGAGGAGGGTTATATCAACCCCTTCTTCTTCTTCCACCTCATTCGCTCAAGCCGCCATTCCAGCGACTCTTCTACAGAGGCACACATCCAAGCATGGTGCTCCTTTATTTCATTAATTGTATGTTCTCTTAGAGGACCTAGGTCCTTTTCCCAGTAGCGCCAATCACGGCTACCGGTTACCATACATGTAAGGAAACTGTTTACCCAGTTCCCAGACCAACTTCTTTCCACGAACATCTCGTGGAAATTCTTTACTAACCTAGGTGACAAATTAGCCACCTGAGCGAGATTTTTGTACAGATCACCAATATGATCGTATGTTCTTCTCTCTTTTCTTCTTTGTCTTCTTCTATCTGTCATATTTTTTCTAGTTCTTTAGTTAATATCTCCAAAACCTTTTTACGCTCTAAGCTTAAACTAGATACAACCTTATATTCTTCGGTAGAGACTAACAACAATCTCTAAACTGTTAATTTCATTTTAACAGGTATCTAGCCAGAATCATTTTTACATCGCTCAGACGATGGTAGAATTGCAATCTTCTACGTTTCTTTAGATAATTTCCCATTCTGCACCTTTAGTATAATTATCTAGTATAGTACCATCTATGTAGTACGCAAATAAAATTAAGATATAACCCCAATCATTTGAGTTATATCTTAAGGTAATAAATATATCCGGAATTGAACCGGCCAGATTTCGAAATCCTACACCCTTTTCTTTTATTACATATATAAGGCATTCAAGGTTTTATAGACGGAAGAAAAAAAGAGAAAAAGAGGAACTTAATCCTCTCTCTCTTCCATCAGTTGTTTACTCGAAGGCTACTTCGAGCACGTACTTAAGCACCTCTTCAAAGGCGCCAAAATTCCTGTACCGATATTCCTGCTGTTTGCAGGTTAACTCGATATCCACATCATATGTTTTGTGGCGGAGACGTATTATGTCTCCTTCTCTTTTACCAGAGAGAATGCTCTCTGGGAGCCTTGATGGGAAATATCCCATCAGCCGGTTTTCGCGGCTGTCATCAAGTAAGTTATACTCAATCCCTAACTCTTCCTGTAAGCTACCTGGGTGATCCCAGTTATCGCTTTTTTCCGAAGTGATCCAGACTTGGACCAACTTCTCATCTTCACTCGGCATAATGCCGAGGTGTTTCTTCAATTTCTCAGCCAGCCACTCTTTGTTGTGGCCGAAGTCCTGAAAATCCATTGCTTCATTAGGCACGATAAAAATATCGGCCTTTATTACTACTGTGTTTGCTGTTTTTTCTGTATTTTCCATTTTTATTCTTGTTGTGCGGATAAAAAACAAAATACCTAAAGTCTATCCGCTAAACTTTAGGTATTATATTATCTATTACATATATAAGGCTTTGAGGTGAATATGGGAGGAAAAGAAAAAGAGAAGGAACTACCGCTTATCACAGGCAAATTCCTTCTCAAAAAGACATTGTTTATTCATATATAAGGTTTTAAGGGTTTTCAAGTTCATAACAAGTATATATCCTAAAAAAGTCATCTACTTTATAGGTTATATCATAAGACTCTTTTGTATCTAGATTTTCCACTCTACAGAAAAAACAGTCTTTCTCTCTCTTCAAGACCACCAACCTTTCTAACTCTCTTGAAGTCTCCTTATCTCTCAGCACAAAAATCTCCCCAGGTTCAATAGAGTAATAAAAATCTCTAGTTCCCTTTCTATCATACCAGGAAGATAAATAAAGTAATCCCATAAATCCCACTAAGAGGACAAAAAATAATACTAAATTCATAACATCTTCTATTTTAATTTATTCCATTACTAATCAAGTATAAGGCAAATGAACGAAACGCAGTGTGAAAGGCCTTATTTCCTTATACGTGAAGATAGATCTTTGGGTAAAACCGGGATCTATCTAATTTTCTGCTCACTTAAAGATTTTATCTAAATTTGAGTTTCTTTCCGGAAGTATACTAGTCACCACTTAAAGAATGAAACTCAGGATTAACAAAGGGGAGGTTGTTTAGAAAAAGTCAAGGAGTTTTGTAGTTTCTCAGATTGGGAGTAGAAAATTGAAATAGAGAATTAAACTACAATTGAATTCACCTTATTAACTCCAAAATTTATTTATTATGACAGGAGAAGGAAATGGAACACATGAGAACGGCGTTAAAGTTCCAAAAGGCCAGATTAACTATAATACCGTCGGAGCATCGGCAGGTATAGCTAGTTTTCTCGGTCTTAATGCCAGGAATATTTTAGGCAACATGGGAGGTTGTGGTTGTAACAACGGCTATGGCTGTAATCCCTGTGGTTGTGGTGGAAATGGAAACTTCGGCGTAGGTTATGGTATGGGTTATGAAATGGGCAGGAGAGGTCAAAGCTTCGAAGACTCTGCAGTAACTCAGATTGAAATGGGATATGCTCAGGAGATTAACAAGAAAGATGCTACTATCTCGAAGTTACTCTCTGAAAAGTATACCGATAATCATATCCTCGAAGCTTATCGTGAGACTGTAGGTTTATTTAAGGCTGAAGATGAAAAGATCTCAAATGTTGTAAAAGACGTAACAGCTTCTTTTATCGAAACAGGTAAAGAATTGGCTGTCCTTAATACCAAAGTTCAGTGTCTCGAAGAGAGAATGGTATCTATGAACGCAGCTACAAACGAAAGAATGGGTTACGAAATTAAGGGAATTTACCGAGACATTCACAGTACTAAGAAAGAACTTGAAGGAGCTATCGCACTTGAGTCAGAACGTAGATGCTGTGGTGATAAAACTCTCTATGAGTATGTAAATGGTACTTTTGTTCCCGGTAAACTTGTAATGCCTTCATCTTCTGTATGTCCTCAACCTATGCCTCAGTATAACAGTTGGACAGCACCTACAACAACAACTACAGGAGGTACAGGAGCCTAATATAATCTAAACCAATGAAGATCTGGCCAGAATATAATATAATTTTACCAGAGAAACATTAATCTAATCGACAATATAATATGTATAAAGATATTTTAATTAAATCATTAAATCTTTGGCTGGCCGATATTATCACAGGTATATTGCCAAGTTTTAGAAATAATCCAACTATGGGGAAAATAAACAACATAATGGGATCTTTCTTAGGACTAGATCTAAGTAACTATAGTATCTTGTCTGAATTCTCATTTTTAATACCAAATTTGATAGGAAACTATGTTAATAATTATGTTAATCAGTTTATTAGCTCGCTCGGTGTTAAAGATGAAGATATACCGGCCCAAGTTAATATGGTAGTAGAAAGCTGTAAACAAAGATGTAAAGAAAAAGGTCATATAAATATCTTCGGTTTACAATTTGAAGAAAGCGCATTTAATAATTTTGGTCAGATCTTCAAAGGTATGGTAGATAATACAAATACACAAATCAATTAGTTCCTATGACAGACGAATTGAAAGATGTATTGATAGCTAATCTTATGGGCAAACTAGAAGCAATGCAACCAGGATCAGGAAAAATGATTATGGATGAACTTAAGTTTGGAAATTATATAACTGAAAAGGAATATATGACACTAAGCCCAGGGATGAAAAATCATGATGGAACTAAAGGGCCTAAAGTATCTGTCGAGGCTATGAAATCTTTAATAGGTAAGACAAATGGAGCATGGTTAAATATGGAACCTTACTATAATGAGTGGGCACTGTACCTAACCATAAACCACTTAATGTCTACAAACTCTAAATTAATTTATGAGATTTCTAATAAGACAAGTATACCAAGTATCCTAATCTGTTATGATCTAGCAAATGGATTGTTGAAGGATAAAAATAAACCTAAATGGATCAGAGAACATTTTGATCTCGACTAGGAAATAAAAAACGGGGAGTTGATTAAGTAATAAAAAGCTTAGTCAACTCTCTTATTTTCTTTTCCCCTGAGGTTCTTATATTTGAAATTAATATTAAAACTTAGAACTAATATGTTAAAAGAACAAATTAATCAGCTTATTAAAGAAGCAATGTTACAGGGTGATAAAGTAAGATTAGAAACCCTTAGATCAGTAAAAACAGCATTCCTAAATTTCGAGACAGCTAAAAATGCTAAACCACTCGACGAAGCAGCTGAAATACAGGTTATTAAAAAATTAGCCGCCTCAAGAGAAGAATCTATCGAACAATTTAAAGCAGCCGGAAGAATAGAATTGGCTGAAAAAGAAACACAAGAACTAGAAATCTTAAAATCTTTCCTCCCAGAACCAATAAAAGAGGAAGATATAGAAGAATTTGTAAAAACTCTAGTTAAGCCGGGAGATGGAATGAAGGAAATGGGAAGATTAGTCAAAGAGGTTAAAACTAAATTCCCTACTGCCGACGGTGCTATTATCGCTAAGGTAGTAAAGAATCAACTAGGGAAATGTTAGATAAGGTTATAGCTCTAAAATTTACAAGAGATGAGTTCTTAGGGGAATTTAAGAGAGAGAGATATGCTAAACTTAAGGCAGAAGCTGATTTTAATAATGCCATTTTATTTAGAATTAAAGCAGGTGAAGTATCTCTCTTTAAATCCTGTACTCAAAATTATCCATATGTAATTACCGCTAAGGGAAAACATGTAGTAAATTCAATTAGAGGAACTGAAATATCTGATTTTGATAATCCAGTTATTATATTGATCTTATCTCTGGACCATAAATATAATACACTCGATATACCACAAGGATTTAGAGGATCATTGATATATAAACTAGAGAAGCTTATAATTTTTGATCAAGAAGGTTGGGAAGAGAATAAAGAAAACCTACTCATGAACTTAGAAAGTACAAATCTTGGATATATATCATTGGAGGAGTTTATTATAAATTCATATAAAGAAAATTTATGGAGAGAAAAGGTGTAGATGATGTATTAAAGAATTATTTGTGGAACCATTTACCAAAGAAAGAGAGTGAATTACTGCAAAAATATTTCATTTCGACTTGTATAGAATTATCGAAAATTAAATCAATCGGCACTACTTTGTTCTTTATCAAACTTATTTGGGTAGAGCAAGATATTTATAAGATTGAGTATATAATGGAAAACATTAAACCATTACTAGAAAAATATAAAGCACTTACAGAAGAAGATTTGAGAGAACTATTTGCTGAAGGAGGAGAGTGGGATCCAGACCTATCAACATTTAAACTAGTGCTTGATATCAATTTCTCTAGGTTTAGCATCGTAAATATAAAATCAACTGCCGTAACTTACTTAGATTTTACAGTCGGTGGAGATACTGAAAACTTTAAAACCAACAAAGAAGCCTTAAACCTTGGAATAATAGGAAATAGAGAGCTTGAGGAAAAAGTAAGAAATAGACCAGAAGACAATTGGTTAAGTGAAATACTACAATGGAAGAAAGATTTTTGATATTTAAGATAGACTATGTTGTTTCAAGATCATACTGTAATAATATCCTCGTACAACTAGGAAACAATCAACTAATACCAGATATAGCACAAAAGAAATATGAAAATTTCGCATTTGTGGGATTTTCGAAGGATTATGAAACAACTATGAATAAACTCATGGAACTACTAGAACATAAGGAAAAACCTATTGTTGTACTAGACTCCTTCGAATTTTACCCGGGATCAAATGAAATAACTGACCCAAGAGAACCATATAATCCCGTTCTATACTTTAAAATTTATAGTATCTACAGTGAGAAAGATAAAAATCTGGAAAAAATATTATATAACTTAGAAGCTATAAATCTGGGATTAGTAAAGAATATAGAACTTTATAGGGATATTTATAATAATCCTGAAAAAGATTGGACAGAGAATATACTATGCAATTGCCACAATTCATAATTAAAGGAGAAGAGATACTAAACCGTACTGGAGTATTTGAAGGGAAGTATTGGGAAGAAGAATTTATTAGTGACGATAATGAAAAATTTAAATTCTATTATATCTTACTAGAGGATATTCAAAGTATTCTTCCAGATACCTACTATATAGCTCTAGAAGTAAACAGAGATAGATTTGATTATAGTGCACCTAGTTATAATACTAATGATGACGGGTTTTATATTGTCAATAAATATCTTCGTGGGGAAATAATCTTCAAAAGCTATATAAAACTTCAACCCTTGAAAAACTTAGAAGAAAAGATAAATGTTGAAATTAATTTACAAGCATTGAACGAATTTAGAAAAGACCTAACACTAGAGGAAATTGCTATAGTAGTCCGTGATATAACTAAAAATTGTTTACCACTATTTCGGAATGCATTTAATCGATGTAATGCACTTGAAAAACTCAATGAAAGATGATACTAGACCTATACCCCATCGGAAATAATATTTTAATGCCTGTAAGAAAAGAACCAATCGAACTACAAATTCCTGAACAAATGAAAGGAATGTTTTGGACTAAGGCAGAAACATTTAATACCAAAAACCCAGATTCAGGATTTTATTTCTACCTGACAGATAAAAAAGTTATACCGAAGGAGAAAAAATGGAGAGTGATACCATGTATAGTCCTGAGAAATAAGAGGATTAAGGGTGGAGAAAAATTCCATATAACAACTGATGTAGTATGGGAAAACTTATTGGGACACTTTAATTATCAATTCGACGAAATTGATTATAACCTAGTCTATATATTCCCAGAATTTTTAAAAGAATTGAAAACTAAAGCAACGGTGAGAACCAAAAAAGCAATATGGGAAGAAATAGCTGCACAAAAAATATTACTAGAGCTGAGAAATTATTATAACTATAGGCTTAAAACGGACAGTTTTACAAATACTTATAAAACTTTAAACCTGTATTTCCTCTTAAGCAACCTAGATAATTGGATAAAACAAGACTTCACTAAGAAAAGAGTAAGAAAACAATTAATAAAAGATATGTTACAAGAACTTAAAGAACGATGTAAGAAAATTGAAAATTATTATATACTAGAGAGAAAATCATATTATTTTTCTTATTATATTTTATAACAGAGTAATCCTAATACTCTGTTTATTTTTTTTTATGCCTCAAAAAAAAATTACTTGGGAGTGTTTCCTTATCCTGAACTGAAAGATATTATCCCCTACAGAAATACTGAACGAAGATTCGAGACTGAGTGAAACCTTGAACGAAGTGAGAGGTGGAACGAAGGAAAGAATCGTAGTGACCTGAAGTGAACTGAAAGATCGAACCACTGAACGAAGTGAAGGGTGAGAGATTGAAGGAAACGGAAGAATCCGAGAGAAGGGTCTGAAGAGGTTGAGCGTAGCGAAAACTCTGAAGTATCCCTGAACGAGAGCGCGACGAACCTGAATGAGCGAAGCGAATGAAGGGAGGAGGAGAATTGAATATTGTAGGGAAATAAAATTGAAAATAGAAAAATATTATGGGAAAATTGAATATAGAGATTGAAAATAACTCTATTACGACCGAAGGGAGAAATAGAGGAGAGGGTTGATGAATGAGCCTGACAGACCGAACGGAGTGAGGGATGGAAGGGGGATGAAAGAAACAACCCTCTCAAAGAATAAGACGACTTGAAAATAACCTTTATGGCTTTCAAGGCAAAGCCTTGGGATTTTAAAGGGAAATACAAGTCGATATGGACCAGTCTCTTCGCTTCGCTTGAGCCACGGTCCCCCTTACGGGAAGTGTCTATTTTTTGCAAAGTTTTTTATTCTTTATTTAAAATATCTCTCTCAGTTAGTCATAAAATGGACAAAAAGGGTATTATAATAGGGTTAAACTCTTACTATTGAAAAGGAATCCTACGGATGCTCCCTGTGCGGAGCGATTTTTAGTCAATTGGATTCTGTATTAAGTTTATTTTTATGAAGTTTTACATTTTAAGTTATGTTTAAAGAAAAGATTGTAGTGCCATCTGATGTTAGATATATTTCAGATTGGCAAGATTTTGAGTTATTTGAGTTTCCCCACATCATGAACAAGAAAATCCCTGGATGTGGTTTTACAGAGTATTGTATTAGGAATGAGTTATTTTCTATTCTTTGTTCCCCTAGGCTTATATTACTAGAGAATAAGGCAGAACAACATCCAGAAGTATTCTATTTTAGAAATGAAATGGATAAAGCGCTCGATGTTGATAAAGATTTGACCTTAATTAATAGATCTAGTTTAGGAAAAATGACCAAGGATGAGATTTCAAATGAGAAGAGGAAACAGATCATTGAAAACCTTGAAGGAAGTATTTTTAATTATATTCAAGGTTGTATTACTACATCACGTCCTTGCAAAATCCTTGTTACCTATGATTCTTTCCGTTTATTGAAGGAAATACTTATCAGGCTTGGTTATTTTGATAGATTTTATACAGTAGTAGATGAATTTCAGTCTATCTTCACTGATTCTAGGTTTAAATCAGATACAGAGATGGAGTTTATGAATCACTTGAGGGATGTTAAGAAGCTATGTTTTGTTTCTGCCACCCCCATGATAGATAAGTACTTAGAGATGATAGATGAGTTCAAAGATCTTCCTTATTATGAGTTAGACTGGGAAACAGCAAATCCATCTAGAATATTAAAACCTGATCTTGAGGCTAGAGTTATTAAATCTGTTACAACGAAGGCGGTAGAGATTATTGAAGAGTACAAGTCAGGTAATTTTGAAGAAGCCATAGAGATTGATGATAAGACAGGTGAAGTAAAGGTTGTTAGGTCGGTAGAGGCAGTACTATATGTTAACTCTGTCAAGAATATTGTTTCAATTATTAAGAAATCTGGATTAAGACCTGACGAGGTTAATATATTATGTGCAGATACGGTACCTAACCAGAATAAACTAAACACAATTGCTGGTAGAGGAAAATATATAATCGGTCGTGTGCCTTTGAAACATGAGCCTAGGAAGATGATAACTATATGTACCAGAACTGTCTATCTTGGTGCCGATTTTTATTCAGATAATGCTAGAACTTTTATCTTAAGTGATGCTAATATAGAAACTTTGGCAGTCGATATTACCTTAGACTTACCTCAGATTCTAGGAAGACAGAGATTGAAGGAGAATCCCTGGAAAAATAGAGCTGAATTGTATTTTAAGAGTTTAAACAAGGATAATATAGTTACGAAAGAACAGTTTAATCAGTATTTAGATAAAAAATTAGAAAAAACAGAAAACCTATTATCTGTCTATAGTAAAGGAACTAAAAAAGAGAAACATGTATTAGCAGAAAAATATCAAAAAGGAGTAAAAGCTGAGAATTATAGAGATGATTATGTATCTGTTAATACTCATGGTGGAAAAGATTTATTTCCAGTCCGTAATGAGCTTGTTATAATTTCCGAACTTAGGGCTTTTGAGATTCAACAAGTAGACTATAGAGATCGTTTTAGTGTTTTTAATAAATTAGGGAATGAAGGATTTATTAGTGATAATATACTTGCTTTTGTTACATATTTAGATACTTTAAAATCTTTTTATAATAAAATGAAAGCAATTTGTGAATCTAAATATAATGAGGCAGAGAGAGCAATAATATTAGAACAAGTACCATTAATATACAAAAACTATTATAATTATTTTGGACCTTCACAACTAAAAGCAAATGGTTATAATATTACAGACTTAAAGAAATTATTATTATCTGATAAGGTTGAGAAAGATAATAATTTATCTGATATTATTACAGAATCTTTTTCAGTGGGAGATCGTATATCTTTATTAGAAATAAAAGATAGATTAAGAAAGATATATAATAATATAGGTGATGGAGGTTATAGTAAATCCCCTAAAGCATCGGACTTAGAAAAATACTTTGAATTAAAATCAGTGAAAGTATTAAATAAAGAAACTGGTAAGAGGGATAATGGTTATGAAATATTAAGTAAAAAATAAAATTATGATTTACGTGTTAGAAATTGTTTATTACGATAAAAATAATAAGGAAGTAATAGATTTAATGAAAATAGGTTATACAGGAGATAATAATTTTGAAAATCGTAAACAAAATTATCTTTTGCACAATCCTTTAGTTGACTTTTTATATTTAATACCGGAAGGAACTTTAGAGCTAGAGAGTTTACTTCAGTCATACTTTTCTAAATATAGGTATAAGACGAGTAGTAAAGAGTGGTTTTATTTCAGTCAGGAGATAATAGATTTCTTTGATTCTCATAAGACTGTAGAAAGTTTATCTTTTCTTATTGAGGATGATATGAGACTTGGCACTCATCGTTTTAACGGTTTTGGAAAATTTTGTTATACAGTAATAGATCAATGTTTAAATTTATTACTTAATCAAAATCATATCGACCTAGAGAAAGCAATGGAAGAACGAGAGATTTGTTATAATTTAGTAAAAGAATCTAATTTAGTTAGTTCAAAAGGCGTTACTAAGTTTATTTTGGATCATTTTAAAATAGATAAAGAGGAGTATAATAATCTGTGTTCTAAAACTTTACCAAGTAATATTATTGGTTTTATAGAGAAATTTAGTACTCTTCCTACTTTTTACGATAAGATGAGAGCAATCTGTGAGACTGACTTTACAGATCAAGAGAGAAGATTAGTACTAGAGCAGGTACCTTTATCTTTCAAGAATTATTATAATAAGCTTGGCCTTGTGATTCTTAAAGCCTGTGGTTATAGTGTGACCAATATAAAAAATAGGATAGAGGTTAATCAATCAAATGAGAAAGTGAGAGATAACTTAGAGGTATTGATTTATAAAACCTTCTTAGTAGGTAATAAGTATACGTTAACTAAGATTAAAGAAACTCTAGGAATTTTATACAAAGATTCTGGTTTTATTTCTTCACCAAAAGCATCGGACTTAGAAAAATACTTTGAATTAAAATCAATAAGGATACCAAATAAAGAAACTGGTAAAAGAGATAATGCATATGAAATATTGAATAAGAGGAAAGCCTTATAATAAAAAAGATATAGTATGAAAAGAATTCGTAAGTTTAAAACAGTAGTAACCAATATTTTTGATTTATATAAAGATCGCAAAGGATATCGAATAGTGTTTGGGACTAGGGAAGATAATATATTTGGTAAAATCACTACTTTAGATATAGATATCCCAATTAGGCTTGGAAAAAGATTAAAGATATCCGATCATGAGGTTTTTTCTATACCTTTGGATTGTGAAAATAGTTCCCCTGATTGGATATCACACCTAGTAGATCTTGAGTTGATTTTGGGTAAAGGAGGTATTTTAAGTAAATCTAAGATAGCTAGGAGATGGTTTATGAAGAAAGCTAGTAATATGGTTTTTGGCAGTAATAGGTTATCTTATTATCTAAAGCCCGGAACAAATGAATTAGATTGGAAAAAGATATATAAAGAAGAATAGTATGAAAAGAAGTTTAACAATTATTTCTAATATTTCAGAGGTTTATAGATCTCGTTGTGGTTATAGAATTTATACTGGTTATTTAGATGATGGTAGGTATGTAATTGATGTTTGTCTTGGGGATAAGCTTTACAAGAAATTAGGAAGTCGCGGTGATGTATTATTTTCACCTCCTCAAGATTGTATAGGTTGTGATTTAGTAGGTTATCTCTCTGATTTAGATAATTTTACAAACTTAGATAGAGGTATCCTAAAGTTCTCTAAGATAGCTAGGAGATGGTTTATGAAGAGAGCTAGTAATATGGTTTTTGGCAGTAATAGGTTATCTTATTATCTAAAGCCTGGAACAAATGAATTAGATTGGAAGAAAGTATATAAAGAAGAAGAGTATGATAATTTTTAGGGAAAAGTTATTTACCTATAAAACACTGGATGATGTATTTTATATAGGTAGTAAAAGAGTGTGTTTAGAGATTATGAAATGTCTTGAGATGTTTCAGTCAGGTGCATTAGGACATTGGATAGTAGATAAGATAGAGAAGTTACCTATAAAAGAAGCTAATAAGTCTTTTAATATTTCACCTGTTTCATTATTATCGCCTGCAATAGAGAATAGGCGTGGTGGTCAGTTATTGAATATCTTTAGGAACTCAAATTTATTAAATAAGTTTTCAGAAGATTTCCCAAATCCAGAAAGTTATGTTAGTTTTATAAAGACTGAGCTATTAACTGAAACTAGGAATGGTGAGCCGAAATATAAAAATCATTTCGATAGGTTTGGGTTTAAATATTCTATCGAAGAGTATTGTGATTTTTATAAATATATTGCTTTATGTTTATCTGGTCAGTTAGATCCTAGGGTTGATGAGTTTGATTGGAATATAGAAAAAGTAATTAGGCCAATGAAAGTAAATTATACTAGTTGTAGTAATTTAGGGGTATCTAATATCTTGGCTCAGTGTATTTACAATATTTCCCGTCGATATGATTCTAGTATTACTTTCAGTAGTATTGGTTTTGGTAAGTTATTATTTTAGTTGTAATATAAAATTTTAAGTATCATGAAGAAGAGAGAAGAGATTATTTCTAGCTTATGTAACAAATTAGATGAGTTATTGAAGTCTGAGAACTATGATCCAGATGAGTTATACTGTATTCTGGAAAAGATAGAAGATAAAGATGAAGATGAAGATGAAGATGATAATGACGATTGGGAAGATGAGGAGGATGAGGATGAGGATGATTACTGTGACTATGACTGTGATATAGATGATTCTGGTAGTGATATTAAATCTGACGTCAACGATTGTTTATATTACTTGCTTGACAGTTATTATCCTTACGATTATAACGAATTTAAGAGAACCGGTCGGGATGAAAGTTACTTAGATGAGCTTAGGGAAAAGGGTGTTGATTTTTTGATACCATTCCTTAAAGAGATTCCCGAGTCAGATGCTAAGGAATATTTGTTAGGTGATTTTGAAAGAGAAAGAATGATATGATACCAAAGTTATATAGTATTGTTAGTTGGAATGGTAGAAAGTATTGTGTTGTAACTTTATATTCAGATTCTTGTCTCCTAACTGATGATTTGAGTTTTGGCCCGGGCAGAATAAATCATAATACTTTTAATCGTTCTATTCGTTATAGTGAGTTAGAGTTATGTCAAGAAGAAAGTGTAGGAATAGAATAAAGCCTTACGAGAAAATTCTTAAGTCTTCTTTTGATTTTGACTGGACAGGTTTGATTCGACTAGAGAAGAAGAAGTTAGAGATGATGGAGTTATGTTTTTCCGATCCATCTTTACCCAAACATCAAGATAGTCATGTTATTCTCCGTGACTTAAGGATATGTATTTCTTTGGCAGAGATTATATTAGAGGAGGATAAGATATGGAAGAATTGGATAGAAGATTTTTCTCGGCAAGTTAAAACGAGAATATCGAAGAAGGGAGTTTTAGATATTATCGGGTCTGAAAACATAAAACCCAAGACCCACATTAATCTTCGAAATTCGTATCGTTTTGGATTTTCCGAGAATATACCAACTTCTTGTTATCTTGAATTGAGAAAGATGAAGGCATTGAAGTTATATAATAAGATTAGAAATCGTTTGTTTAGTTGGTGGATATGAAAACAAAAGATGAAATTAGGGAAGAATTGCTCAAATGTATTGATTCTAATGGTTCAACTTTAGAAGGAATCTGTGAAAAGTTATTATGTGATCACTATGAACATACAATAGATAATCTTCTTCAAGTATTAGGGGAGTTACAAGTTCCTGAGGTTCGTATGACTTGGAGTAATGATCAGAAAGAGGATTTATTATGGCTTTTTGATTTTTGTGAGAGTATAGATATTGATTCTTGGAAACCTATAGCATTTCCGTTTTTGAAATGAAGTTTTCTATTTATCAAAACCAAGATATAGACGGCGTATATATAGTTAAGCCGAAGATGCCCGGTTTTAATTTACCTGGAGGAGAAAATATAATTCCGGTAGTTAATGAGGAGCATCTAGGTCCCGGTATCAATTACAGTTGTCATAAGTATTTTTTACCAAGATACCATCACCTACATAAGATAATTAAATCCCAACGTTATGTCCTAGGTAGGATGTTTGATGTTAGATTTAAGGATATTAAATTTGTAATAGAGGAATTAAGAAGTCTAAAATCTACTATTACCACTACTTTTGATGACTGGCCTAATGTCTGGTGTAATGTTCCAATCTACCTTCCTTCTACGATAAGTAAGAGTAGTTTTTCATCAAGAGTTAAATTTATTGCTGAAGTAGAGGTAGACTATAGTATAGGAGATTATTGGGAAGCAGAATTATTACATAATTATCTTTATTATGACTTTATACAACGTCCTCCTGATCCAGCAGGCGTAGTAATGAGGAATTCAAATCGATATCGTCGTTGGGATATTGAGATGTTTCGGTTTTATCAAAGATTATATCGAAAAGGAATATATAAATGATAAAAAGAAGAATAGAGAGTAGATTTTATTTCTACTCCCTATTTTTTTTATTCTAGTTTTACAATATAATAGAATCATCAACAACATCTCCTCCTTTATCTGTCAGAGTTATAGTCTGTGATTCTACTTTTACATCTCCATTGAGGTATAGTGTTCCATTAATGATTTCAGACTCAATTCCTTCACTATCTTCTAGTACTAGTTTAGTTGAATTGAATTTATACCATACGTTAGAATTTCCACCAGAGGATATAAATACTTCTCCTGTTTCGGGATTTACTAGTATTTTTCCATTTTCTCCTGGGGTATAATTTGGTGTTTCGTATGTTGTATCTATAAGATTATCTAAGATATTTTTTGCTTGTTCTGCGATATAATTTCTTACAGCAGAAGTAGTGGGTATTTTGGAAGCTTCTCCTGTAATTGTTCTAGTTAGGTTATCTGCATTTATAGTTTTTGTTGCTATAGACTCTAATTCTTTATAATTATTCTTCAGACTTATCATATCAAGTCTAATTTCTTCTATAGTATCTGCAAGTTGGTTTATTTTATCACTTACGTTACTAGTATTAAGTTCTCCTAGTTGTGCGACAGATTCTTCAGCTGCATTTGCTTTTGATATTGCTTGTGCTAGGAGAGTATTTACTTGGTTTATTTTTTCCTCGACTATGTCTACTAATTTTCTACCTTCATCAGTAATAACAGCTCTGACAGAAGTAATAGGATAAGTAGATTTCTGAGTAATTCGATCTCTAAGTGTTATAATTTTACTACTCATATTTGTTATTTAGTTTAATCCAATCTTTCCAATCTACTTTAGCAATTTCAGAGTAGAATAGGTTTTTAAATTTCAGGAATTCTTCGTATCTAGAGAAAAATGATTCCCTAGCTGATTTATATTTCTCTTTACCGATACGATTTTCTAGGTTTTTCAGATATAGTTCTTTTAATTTTTCATCTGCAGTAAAGAGTTCTATCAGGTATATTTGGTTACTGTCAATAGAAGAATTTAGTGTAGCGTAAGGTGCTTTTCCTCTATACAAATGTCCAACAAAGAAGTCTTTCAATAATAAGCATTCTCCGCCGGCAAGGTAAGTTTTTATACTACACAACGGTTCATCGCCTCCCCATCCAACTAATCCATTCAGTCCACCAATTTTATTCCACCAAGTTTTATTAGAGGCATAGAAAGCACCAAGAACACATGAACATTGTGTAAGATTATCTTCATAGTTTATAATATTACCTTTTCCTGTCCATTTAGCTGTATACTCCCATCCTGGTTCTGTCATGTTGATTTTTGCGGCGAGGGATGAGTGTTGTTTATTAGTCTCTGAGGAATCTTCATTTATATAATCTGATTCAGGTTCTTTTGTGAATATAGAAGAGTTAGATGTTAGTATTGATTCTGGATGTTTTTTCAGATGGTAAATAACTCTCTCATCCCAGTTATCATCGTAAAATCTCATATGTGCATCAAGGAGGACAAAATATTCAGTTTCACAAAGTTCTACTCCTAAGTTTCTTCCTCCGGCTACTCCAAGTGGTTTTTTAGATTCCACATAGTCACATCCCCATTGGTTAGCTACATCTGAGTATGAAACCTTGTCAGTACTACAATCATTTATTAAAATTATATTACAGCATGACGTAGCTCTTATTGATGCTACTGTTTTTTCTACTTCATCTCCTTCATTTTTGAAAGGGATTATACAAGTGAGTTCTGTATCTTTGTTATTTTTCCTAGTATAGCTTTTTCTTATTCTCTCTGCTATTAAATCTTTTTTACTACTATCTTGTTGTTCTGTATGTTGTCTATATATTAATGTAGGCTCGAGTATATTATAAACTCCTAGTCCTGAATCAACAGCTTTAATCCAAAGTTTATAATCCTCTGCACCATTATAGTATCCTTCATATGGAAATTCTCCTAGTTTTTCTTTTATCCTATCTTTCCTGAACATTACGGTAGGATGAGCTAATAGATTTCCATAATTCAGGAGATTATCTTTAGTTATTTTTCCTTCTTTTGGCTTAAAATATTCTGTATCAGTTTTATTATTTCCCCAGATAAATCCTGTACCTAAGATATCTATTTCTTGGTGTTTAGATAAATAGTTATACTGTATCTCTAGTCTATTTGGGAGCATTATATCATCTGAGTCCATTCTAGCTATCATTAACCCAACCGAGTTCCTAATACCATTATTTAATGCAGCTGAAATACCGAGTTTATCTTGTTTTAGGTATACTATTTTATCTGATTTAATAGATTTGACTATTTCCTCAGTATTATCATTAGAACCATCATCTACCACAATCAGTTCAAAGTCTTGTAGTGTTTGTGAAAGAACGCTGTCAATTGATTGTTTTATATATTTCTCGCCGTTCCTAACTGGCATAACTACGGATACTTTTTTGTAATGTGATGTCATTCCTAGATGTATACTAAGGCTACTAGGAGTTACTTTATTGTAATTCTCTGGATAAAAAACATCTTTAGGGTATATAGTAAATCGAGAAAGCTCTTGTTTTTTACTCACGTCAGAGTCAAATTCATAGTATTTCCTAAGAGTTTCTGTAAATACATAGACTGAGTTTTTAGGATGTGGTTTTCCTGAAATAATATAATGCATTTTCTCATATTGTTCTAGGAGTTGCTCTATTACTAAGTTTCTAGGTTCAGCTCCGATAATACCACATCCAATTTCTCCAGGGTTAATCATACCAAAAAACACTTTCTCATTATTAACTATTTCCTCTAGGTCTTCTAGGATAACTTGATCTGTATCTAACCAAACCCCACCATATTTGTATAAAGCCCATAATCTAACATAATCACTTATATATGGGTATGCCGCTTGGCCGTATAGTGAAGCTTCTTTTGTAAAGCATGAGATATTTATATCAAAGTTATTAAAATTCCACTCTAAGAGTTTCCAGTCTGGTAAATGTTTTTTCCAACCGGTAATACAGTTCTTTACTTGTATTGGGTAGCTGTTTTCCTTTGTAAACCAGCCATAATGTATAATCTTAGGAATCATAGTTTAGAATTTTATTATGTTATCCCCCGAGCTAATACTATCATCATCAGTTTCTAGTGTAGTAAGATTTACAGTTCCTGCCTCAAGAACTAACACAGATCCTCTTATTGTTGCTCTTCGGTTAGATATTATTGAAGTTTCTGGATTAATTAAGTACCAGACTCCATCAATACCTACATAGAAATTACCTTCTTCATCTAGTCTAAGCTCTTTCCCTTTAGGAGCTTTAGTTGGTTTATTTTTGGGGATATAACTTACTTGACGAAGAACATTATCTATTAGTTGTTTTGCTCGATAATCAGAATAAACATCCTCATCTTTTATAGAATTATTAAGATATTCTGTGATAATTTGATCTAGTTGATGAAGATTATCTAAGTCTTGTGAAATACTATAAAATTCCGTAATAGTTTCTGCAAGTACTTTTTCTCCCTCATCTGGTGTATTTTTTCCTTTAAGTTGTTTTATAGAACTTAGAGATTGTTCTATGTTACCTAACGCATTATCACAATTATTAGTTATTTCAGAAGAAGTTTTTTCTAGATATCCAACAACATTACCTCCTTTATCATCTAACACAAGATCGCTCTGTGTGATTGGATATATAGTTTCGCCAGTTATTTTATCTTTAAGTTCTATAATCTTTCCCATTAGATAGTAATTATTAATTTCTCAGGATAATTCTTCGTGTAATCATACTCTAGAATTTCTTTAGAGTCACTAAGAGTATTTACATTAAGTCTATGTTGAGCAGTAATATTATAACATTCCTTAGCGTAGAGTTCTAACTCCATCAATAAATTCATAGCTGTATTGATGGGTAGAGTAAAATTTTTTGTTCCAAGCCACAAAGTCGTATACTCTAGTCCTGACATCTTTTCCAGTGTAATAGAATTCATTAAACCAACTCTAGTATTTTTATCTAGCCATACAAATGAACCATTAAGGATAAAAGAGTTAACCGCATCAGAAGTATCGTATTGTTGAATTTTTTTATTTACTATAGCTTTGGCATCTTCTGTTGTAATTCCTTTAGCTAGAATTAACCCATTTTTTATCCAGTCAACGAACTTATAGTAATCTTGAGTAAATTTATTCTCTGAATTTTCCTGAGATTCTCTCATTAGTTTTGCTTGGAAAGAGTTATAATCTTCTCTACTATAGAGATTAAAAGCATCCATTACGGCAGCTAGTATTATTTTATCTTCAGTTATAGGTTTTTCAACATGAATTTGATAAGCTGTCGTTATTGTTTTTTCTTCTCTAGAATTTTCATCGTACCAAACGTTATCCTCGTGGTAGATATAAATATATACGGTTTTGCCACAATCTATACTCAATAGCCTATTCCCTGACCAGACTGTGTTGTTTTGTGTATTTTCTTCGGGGTTGTTAGGAATTTGTACCGAAGAGATCATAAAATTCATCATCGCTTAAGGTTAATTCATTTAAACAGTTTGTTGTGTTTTCAAAAACATATCCACCTCTTTTTGCAATAGTTACATTCTTAATAGGTAGATAGTCCTTTTTAGTTATGTTTATCTTTAACATCTCTTTATCCAGGTTTATTAAGAATTCACAGATACCTGGATAATTTCCTTGAAGAACTTTAACATCAACTGTTTTAGTTACTGGGTCTTTTAATACATAGATTAAGCATTTTACGTAGTTTGGCTTTTTCTCTCCGGGAATTTTTTCAGTTGCGTATCTTATCTCAAAATCTCTAACTACAAAAATTGCTTTAGAATTATGGAGGTCTTCTGCAGTTACTGAAGGTGCATCCCAAGGTCCGCGATCTATTTTTAGGGTTTCAGATAAAGTCCTTAAGTCTATCCCTTTTTTAGTTGATTCCATCTCTATGGTTTTTATTAATTTATAACAATCACCGTGTTGTAATATTCCAAAATAAGACGCCCAAGATTCGTTGGTTTTGCATTTTTGTGCTCTTTTTGCAATAACTCTTCTAATCGTAACGTAACCTTTGTTGTGATCATTTACTTGTTTCCCAGTATTCCTATGAAAGATAAAACCACAAAAATCTTTAGGGACAGTGAATGGAGATATTACTATAGTATGTCTTTTTGCTCTAATCTTTAATTCATACCACCAAAAATTCATGATTCTCCATTTTGCGGCATTTGCTTCTTCTTTTGTTTCGAATGCTAGGAAATTATCATCAGCATACCTAATTGAATATGGTGTTAATGTTTTTACAAAAAGATCAAATGTTAACATTACTATGTGATGAACTATAGGGCTTGTTGGTGTACCGATAGGTAATGTATTATCAACGAAGCAAACGTCGGTAGCAAAATCGATTAGATCTTTGTCTTGAATAAGATTTTTAAGCATTTTCCGAAATACAGAAATTTTTATATGTTCATAACACTTTCTCTGATCTATAGTTAAGTAATATTTTAGCTCAGGCTTATCATAGAAAATGTGTTTTAACTTTTTTATTACTGATTTCCCCGTTTCTTTAGATGTTATACCACACCCTGGCTTACAATTTAGACCATTTAGGTTATCATAATTATTATATATTGGTTCTAGTATTTCTAAGAGAAGATGTTGGTATACTCTGGTATAAAAGTTGGGCGTTTTTATGTGTCTTATTTTTCTATTTCCTGGATTTACTTTTACAAGATCTCTATAGTTCAGTTTTCTTTTCCATATTCCAGATTTAAGATCATATAAATACTTTTTAGAATATTTGTCTAAGTCATTACATACTCTTTTAACTTCTGATTTTTCACGGTGATTTTTGCTTGCTCTAAGAATAGCAGTTTTTATTAGTTCTATATTAATATCAGCAAACTTAATAGAGCAATTCGGTATTATCATGAGCTGTTTATTTAATTTAGGTAGTGCAAAGGAAATTAACCCTTACACTACCTCATTGAATTTTTTGTATACCCACTACTATGTAGATGTATACTGGTCTTATAATATTTACCACTTCCGGGTAAGACAATGAGTTATGTAGTTTTCGAACTAATTAGTTTGTACGACAGAACAAAAATACTTGGGCGCAGACCGAATAGTTGTAATTCGAGTTACCTGCATAGTTGTTCAAATTGGATGTACGAAAACCATGAGATCCATTATTCGCATTAGAGCGTAAACGAACACCAAAAATAACTCATTTATCTTTATTTCAACCTAAGTTAGCTATTTCAGAGGTGAATATCCTAATGTATCACTTGTTAGCTGACCTTAGGATTTTATTAAAATTATTATTATTATTATTTCGATCTTATTCGGCAATAGCTCGTTACCTCGCAGAGCCGTGAAGATCGAAAGTTATATTGGCTTTCAGCCTTCCGCTTCCAGCGGGAGTGCCTCTGGCATCCTTATTTGGGCGCAGACCGAAGAGCTGTAATACGAGCGACCTGCATAGAAGTTCAAAGAGGATGTACGAAAACCATGAGATCCATTAAGCGCATTAGAGCGTAAACGAACACCAATTCTTACTCTAGTATTATATGTTGATGACCAATAGTTTTGTTGCCATGTATAACAGCATTCCCCTGTACTTGTAGTAGCGCCATTTCCAATAGTTGTTGCAAAATTGGTATATGGTATTCTTTGTCTCATGTAACCTTCTTTTCCTAAGGTACGTAAATTTTTTCCTATATTTCTATAGTTATTTTCAAATTTAAATATTCCAAGGTTTGGTTTTGAATATATATTTTCATATACCCATTTTTCTTGATCAGGCTCAAAGAATATATCTACTGGCCAGGATTTAGTAGAGTAATTAGTGTTATCGATGTCATTCATGACACCTACATATTCAATTCCTCCTCCTGTATATATAAATACATCTCCAGCTAGGTTTACTCCATCAGTTAATCCAACCCTAAGGATAATTTCGGTATCTAAAGTAACTTTTTGTCCAGAACTATTATATAGGTTATTTATAGTTCCTCCAGTTATTTTTTTAAATACTATACAGTTCATCTTATCTTCTAGTAGTGAAGGGCTTCCAGGAATGTTTTTATACCAGTAAGTTGATCCATAGAAATTAAATTCTTCTCCTTCCGGTATATTTAGTTCTTTTGCCATCGAAGCCGCCATTTGAGATTCCATGCACTGTTCTTTTGGGCATTGATTATTTATTACGTTACTTAAGTGATATCCAAGGGATGTAGTGTCACTTAAGTCAGGATTTTTATAGTATCCTTTTCTAAAGATATAATCATACCAAGCTTGATATATCCAACTTCCCTCACTACCTGATTCCCTGTATCTTATTCCTCCGTTTTTAATCCATCCACTTTCGGTACTTATACTTACTCCACTAATACCTGGCGTAAATTTACTATCACTGTGAAGATATTTTGTTCTATGTAATACTTCATAGCATGTTATATAGGTATTCCAAGCATGAAATCCACCTTCAGCTACAGGAACAGGAGATTGAGGATTGGAGTTATTATTCCTAGCCCATTCCATTCCTTTTATCTGACTACACCTATAGCCAGCAGATGAAACTTTATCATAGCTAACTGGCCAGGTTCTATCTCCTTTAAGCATACTACATACATTATCTGTACCAGTACTACCGCCACAACAAGAAGTACCTTCATATAGGTAGAAGAAGTTTCTGGTTTTGCTTATACCATTATCATTTATTACTGTACATGGTCCTGGTGAAATTGCTGTAGGTTTAAGTGGGTATTGTGAAGTATCTATTCCATCCCAAACTACGGGTCTAGAGAATATTCCTTTCCATGCCTTACCGCTTTTTCCTATAACATTGTCAAGGAGATATACTGTACTTTCTCTACCTACTCCAATTGTATATTTTGTTTCTGTAGTTTCCCAAGGTCTTAGTATGTTTACTTCTTTTCCGGTTGAATCATAAAGTCTGGTATTCATGCCATAGTTATTGTAAAATTCTACAGCATTAAATTGTCCAGCTTCATATAGTTTACTAAGAGTATTTCCTGTTTTCGTATATAATTCAACATCACATTCAGCCCTTCTTTCTTCAGTAATACCAATTGTCGGTGCAAAATTACCATCTTCGAATCGTAAAAGATTATTTTTCATCAGTTTACCGACAGGTTTCATTGTAGTCTCGGTATTTTTTGTAGTATCGAATAAATAGAAGTCCCATTTTTCACAAAATTCTGGATTTCCATATGTTTCTATACTATCAGCACTTAGGGAATTAGGATCCCAAGCGGCAACACAATAATCTGAAGAATCTTTTAGTTTCATCAATTCTACAGTATCTAGGAGATAATTTACGTCATTTCTTAGATCGGTAATTGCTTTATTTATTTCTTGTAATTTAGTATTGACTGATGTTTCAAGTATTTTTTGAAGAATTGTTTTTGTTATTATCTGAGTAAAAGGTTTAAATATACCATTATTACCTATTCTCACTAATACTACATTATCATTTCCCTTAGAACTCAGTGGATATAATAACTGGGTACATCTTTCTGAGTTACCTATAGTCATTAGAAAGAACTCCACCGGATCAGAGTATATAGATAAGTCTTCTATATCTGATTTGATTAAGTTAAATTCTTTTAGATATCCATAATAACATCCGGAGTCACAAAGTATATCTAGGTTTAGGGTATTTAGTTCTCCTACACAAAGAATTTGCCTATCTTCTTTCCAATCTGTCCAACGATCTTCTGATATTTTATATACTCTGGAGAATGAATTAATAGTATTTTCTTTTGTTTCTGTTATAGTAATATTTTGTCCGACTGCATATGGTGTTACTTGAACTAATAGAATTCCAGATATAGCAACATCTGCGCCATAGTTTTTTATTGGCATGTTATCATTTGGATTAGTTCTGTAACCTGTGATATTATATATGGCTGCCTCGTTTTTAAAGTTATTTATATTATTATCTACGTTCCAAGTAATTTTCTTTGCTGTAAGATTTATATCCAGATTTGATTTAACTTGTGTTTTTTCTATACTAGTTAAGTCTTGTTCTGTTTTCTTTAAGTAGTCTGTTGGAAGAATTTTGTTTAATTCTCCTAGATCATCTTCAGTTTCAGTATACCAAGAATCTTCTCGAGCCCAATTCTCTGTTTTAGTGAAGTCTCCTCCTAGGTATCTCCATTCTTGAGTTTCCTCATTAGTTATTTCAGTAAACAGTATTTTAATTCCCGGTTGTTTTTGATTCTCTAGTAATTTTTCTCCTAATAGATTTACTGCTTCCTGAAGAGTATATTTTTCACTTCCTTCATTTCCTTCTGTAGGAAATAATCGTGACACATTATACTCAACTACGAGATCACTTAAAGCTGTTTTCATTTGTGGGTGAATTACAGCATCAGACGTAGTTGCTGGAAAGATTGTTTTTCCGTCTTTCGTTAGTTTATGTATTTCTCCCATATATTATTATTTTATTTCAATTGACAAGTTACCACTCTGTATATTTGCCAATCGTATAGTTGTGTATGTTATTTTTAATCCAGTTGCAGTAATGACGTCTACATCAGTAATAATGGTATCAGTGTTTTTCAAACCACCTACCCACATTTCTAAAGATGACTTATATATAGACTTTGGAATTACGTAGTAGGGATATTTTCCACCGGTACAGTCAAATTTTGTAGCAGCCATAGTATATGATGTCCCGTATACCCAAGCTTTTCCAGTTAACTTTAGTATATCGGTAGACTCTAGTACTTCTTTTTGACTTGTTCCGTAATATTTTCTAAAATAGAAGTTATATGTTGCGGTTTTTGATGCTGTCAAGAGATCAGATTTAGCAATAACTTCATAAGTCCTATTACCTGGAGAGTCTAGTCTTATACTTTGTCCAGTCCAAGATTTTTTATTTTCAGATACACCTTCAATACTGTTATTTACTAATATTTCAGTAGGTATAATTTCCCCCTCCTGTCCTTTTATTCCGATGGTCCAAGATATCTGAGGTGTTACTGTTTGTCCTATTTCATAAGTTCCTCCACCAGTGAATGTTTTAAATTCAAGAGGAAATAGTTCAGCTGTTATCTTACTAAGGGATTGATCTATCTTATCAAATTTTCCTGTCAAGGTTTTTTGTGATACTGAAATTTCCTGTGAGTCTCCAAAATCTTGTGAAACATCAGATCTTCGTTTAAATTTTCCAGTTACTTCATTAGTTTCGTTGGTAGAATTGTAGCAATACCAAAGACCGTCAACATATACTTCAAAACCGTCTGGAACAGGAATTGACCAACTTTTAAGATCTTCTAAGGTTTTTGCTTTATCTATGCGTTCATCTAAAAATCTTTTTCCTTGGTATAGAAAATTAGAACCAACATTTATTGACATGGTTTTATATTTTTAAAAGAAAATCCCTCCCTTTGTTTTAAGAAGAGAAGGATTTTCTGGTTTATTAAGAGTTTATCTTGTTCTATAATTAAATGGAGACGCTGTCAGTACTTCATTGTGATATTTAAACTCATCTTTACTTTTACCAGTTTCTAGATCAACTCCGGCGAAAGTAATTGAATTTTTATTATATCCATCATATACGAACTGAACTTTAAGGTTATCTGATCCTGTCTCTGTAGGTAATTTAGATTTAGTAAAGTTAATACCAAAATCTATATTCTGACTAGCTATATAACTTAATGAATTATTGTTAGTTTGTGTAACGTTCATCAAATCTACAGTAAAAGTACCTCTAGCAGAGATTATTGATTTATTAAGGAAAAGTCCGGATACTCTAGCTCTTGTTGTTTCATTACTATGATAATATGAGTACTTAAATGTTCCATCTAAGGTAAGTGGTTTTGTAAGTGGACTGAACACATTAAAACTACACCCAACCGGAAAGTTAAAACCTTGGAAAGTACTTGTCAGATTTGTTATCTCTGTTGCATAAGTGAAGAATGTCTTAGGTATGATATAAGTTTCACCGATAGTATCTTCAAGTACATTTCCGTTAGAATCTCTAGCGATTAGTGTATAATGTGATAGTCGTTTAGCATTAGTTAAGAATCCCTCAAGTGAAGTAACTTTAGGTATTGGTTTAAGTAAGTATGGGCATATTCTACCTGTAATACCAAATCCAATAAATGTATCTGGTTTAGAAAAATCAGAATTTTGTAAGTAAAGATGTTCTGAGTATCCTGTATGATAGAATAGTTTTGTTATATTTACATTTTCTTTACAATACCTAAATAAGTCAGGAGGACAGAAGAAGTTTTTAGTACATTGTTCACTAGCAGTAGCATTTGAACTGGCAGGAATAGAGTTTATATTTCCTGTAATGTTAAAATCTATATCTTCATCTAGGTTATAATAGTCACCCTCAAAGTTATCATTTCCATCATAGCTCCACATACAGGTTTCTGGTAACATACATTTATTTGTTGCTTTTGTCCAAGAACGGTTTGATGTATTGTACAGAAAATCATGTGGTTGATATATTGGATTTGTTTCGATAACTAATTGTCCGTTATTATCGTAGGGCACAATCCAACCTTGTCCTTGGAAACAGTATTCCATATTAGTAATTGTAGCAAAGGGATTTATTATGTTTTCTAGTTTTACTTCCTCTGCTACCAAACCGAATTCATCTGTTAAGTTTCCAATAAATTCCTGAGATGATTCTATTCTTACGTTATTTTCAAAAATTTCCACAGATTTCTTAGATGTAGGATTGAGAATGATCTGTGTCACTGTATCTCCATTTTTTACAAAATCATTTATGCCTGTGTAAGTATATACGGTTTTTCTAGTAACATCCTCTACTTCTCCTTCACCAATAATAATCTCTATCTGTGTAAATACGGCAGTGTAATTATTCTCATCGATTTCCCAGTTTTCTGAAGAGTCTATACCTAGTGTTGCTGTGTTTGAAGTACCAAAGACAGACTTAGAAGTTATATTTTCTCCATGATAGAAGAATTTATACGGAATCATAGAAATAATACCTAATTTATCTCCACCGTAAGCCAAGTAGTCAGCAGTAAGTGGTTTAGAATTACAAAATAGATATGATATATCTACTAATCCTATACAATCAGTGAAGTTAGTATTATTCTCTGAATCTGTTGATTTTGATAACTCTATAATTCCTTTAAAGTCTTGGAAGGTTCTAGATACATTAGTTAATTTATTTTTTCCTTTAAATAAATCACCAGGTAATTTAATAGGTGAGTATTTACCTTCATTATTGATAGAATCACAGCCCCTAAAGAATCCTGTAAAAGTTTTTAAATTAGGTAAGTGATCTATGATATTGTAAGGGAATTCACCATCTCTAAGTTTCTTTTTCAGAGCTCCACCAAATGAAGAATAATCACTTGTCATAACACTACTAGACGCATCGATACCTGTGGCTACAAAACCAATACTAGTTAGTGATTTAAATCTAGTAAAGAATTCATTATCTATAGTAATATAAGCATCTTTTATTTCTTCAGATGCATAATCACTAGCACCAAGATTGTTTATATAGCTTTCAATTGAATTATTTACTCTAAAAGATTGGTTCAGCCCAGTTAAAGAAGTTATATTCTCAGTTCCAGCAAATAAATCACTAAGTCTTAATTCACCGATTGCATAACTACTGATAAAAGAGTAGTTTATGTACTGTATTGTATTAGGTAGATCAAATTTGCCTTTATTATAATCAATATACCCAAGTGTATTAAAGTTATTACTTAAGTATGTGATCTTAGGACAGTTTCTAAATAAACCACTGAGATCTCCTAGTCGCATGTGCCCATTTTCTTTAAAACATTCAATCAAGAAATCTGGTTTGTATGATCCATTTTCATCAAAGATATCATCATATGAGAGCTCATTAATACCTTCTATAAAATCTCTAGGAGAAAAATAGTAAATGGTAGTTAGCTTATCAAATGTTTTATTCTCAGGTAAAGTAAATATATTTTTATCAGTATACATATTAGAACCCAAGAAAGCAGTACTAAGGTCGGTAATATTAGGTAAATAATAGAATAAACCACCAATTTCTTCACCACCTTCACTGTCTGTATATGTAGTGAATATCCTAACACGATCACACCTATTTCTAAGTGATTGGTTCATATTTCCAATCTTACTACCCCAATCCATAAAAGTATATCGACTTGGAGAGTTATCAAATTCGCTCGTCCATGAGAATTTCATACCAGGTCCTTTACCGCCTGTACCATCATTATAGAAACAACTAGCAATGCTTAGCCCACTTGATGCACCTGAAAGATTTTGGAAAATATAGTAAATATCAAATGTAGTACAGGAAGTATTAGTAAAAGCACTAGAGAGAATACTAGTATTACCACTAGGTATATTTATATTAGTTACTTCTTCTCCACTTTGTTTTGCCATTCCATATTTCCCAGTAACAATCTCAACTACCATTGATCTGCTATCACCTACAGTTTCTCTAGGGTGTATAGTTCTTCCAGAGTTCTCAATTACGGGGATACCATTGAATTGTATTTTCTCGTTAGTGTTTTCAGGATTAACCAGTACTACTTCTCCATCTGAATTTAAGAAATACCCATGAATTGAGAATTTTTTACAATTATAGAAGCTTCTAGATACATTGATACTTACATTACCAAATATTCTCTTAAGTGATGTACAGTTTTCAAAAGAACCGGTTAAAGAGAATGGTTTTTCGATATCAGTAGTAAATTGAACATACTCTAATTCAGGATTGTTATTTACTTTAAGAGTTACTAAGTTTGGATAGTCTGTTATAAATAACTTATTAACTCCCTCTCTATTAGCAGTTTCAACCCAATTAGCACCACTCTTTATAGATCTAGTAATTCTTTTTAATGAAGTACCACTAATATCTAGGTATGTTAGTTTATTCTGACTTAAATCCAAATCGTCAGTGGTATCTAATTTTCTAAGATCTAGATTTTTAAGTTTAGTACAGCCATGAAGATCTAGTTTAGTAATATTATCAGATACAAGTGTGATACTATCCAAACCTAATGCACCAGTTACGATAAAAGTCTTAAGAATAGCATCACTGCTATCATTACTAATAATATTTTCAAGATTAGGACATCCTGTTATAGTAACGCTCGAAAATCCAGAGAAAGTTAGACTTTTTAATGTACTAGAGTTATTTATTGTCAAAGTACCACCATGACCTCTTAGAACTAGCTCTTTTATCTTTGTGTTAGTGAGGTCTAGATTATCTTTCACTGAATCCCAAATAGGAGTTGCGGTAAATTTCTCTATTGTTGCATTAATCAGAGAGACTGTCTTTAGATTATTACAACTTGATAATGTTATTGCAGGTGAAGATATATTATCTGCTGTTATAGTAGCAACATTAGATCCACTAACAGTTAAATCTATTTTTGTATTACTAATATCTACATTAGTCAAGTTATAAAACTTAGAGTCGATAGATACTTTACATTCATATCCAGGACTAGTTAAGATAAGATCTCTAGTAGATGGAATATCAAGTTTAATCGATCCAGTTAATGTTCCTGATGTTCCTTCCAAGTACTCTAGTTTCTTTGTCTTAACACTAAATGCTCCTTTATTTTGAAGAGTATTGATGAAACTATTTAAAGAGTCTAAGTAAGTCCAACCATCTGAACCACCAAATTTTGATGTTTGGTTACCATTGTATACTACAGAAATTTCATAAGTTACATTCTCATTTTCTAATAAGAATCTATCAATTATATTAGCGTGCTTATGAATTAGTGGAGTATAGTTTTTTGCTCTTACCCTAAATTTAAGTTCTCCCTCCCTATTAAGTGTTGTACTGATACCGTTTTCGTCTATAGGTGAAAAAATATCATGGAGAATTTGAATATCAGGATTTCTATTGAGAGTATCTAAGCTACATGTTGGTTCGTAGTATGAATTCTCCTCATCAACCTTTTGCAATAGAACAGTTTCTTTTCCTAGGTTAAAGTAAGCATCGAGAATATGGAATCGACTAGTTAACCAATCTCTTACTTTTTCTACAAGTCTTCCTTTCAAACAGTTACGGTCAGTAGCATTAAATTCTGTTCCTACTGTACCATAAAGATATTTTGTTCTATAGTCAAGATTTATAAGTACTCCAGGTATATCTTTTAAGTGTCCTTGGAAATATTTTTCAATGAATTTTTCAGATGTTTCCAAGATACCACCTCTTTGTCTCCATTTTCCCCATAGATTTTGTGGTGACTCTAGGTTTACTGCATCTTCTGCACTAGAAAGTTCTTTATTAAAACTTGCGGCATATTTAGACACAGCGAATAAGTAAGTACTAGGTATATCATATCCGGCGGGTAGATTTTCATCTTTTGGGTAATAATCTCTAAATATAGTAGCACCTGAGTTTTTATAGACTGGGTTACCATATTCATCGTATACTGGATCGCCGTTTTCATCTTCGAGCGGAGTGATATCTGTTTTCCAATAATCAGAGAAACAGAAGTATGAAGTATTATCACCTGAGTTAGATGTACCTAGCGCTGTATCCATATCATAGAAGTACAATCCAAAAGTTCTTCCATTCCAAGATTTAATATTAAGGTTTTTCTGTACTGAGTCTACTAAACCGAATGCCATACAGATCGTGTAATAATATACAGCGGTCTCATAATCTAAGAAAGGTAATATATCGTTTCCTGAACCATCATCAATAGTTCTAATACAGCTATTTAGTAGGTTAATTGTAAAACTACTAGTATCAGTTCTTGGTGGATTGAGGTTTGAATTTCCTTCTCGATCTACTAAGTTATATAATTTACCATCACTTCTTCTGGTGAATTGATTATCACAATCAGGTACTGTATTGATAGTACGATAAGCTATGTTTGAAATAGTATCGCCAGTTTCAATATCTACAATATTTGAGAATTGTTTTCCTAGTTTAGTAAATATATAGTTTCCGGCAGCTGATATACTTTTTACAAAACTAGATATTTTATTTTTGTAGCTAGTATATTCACCTGAACCATACACAATATCACCAAACATGAAGTTATTATCTCCAGAGATGGAATCTACCTGAAAGAGAACAGAGTCTTGGTACTGTGAGAAATCCCACATCGGACTATTTCCCTGAACTTCGGCAACAATTAAGTTTTTATTAGGTTCATAAGAGCTGTTAGGAACTGACAAACTAATAAAACTATATTCATTGTATACTGGATTTGATTCTACCAAAGGATCTAGCATCTTCAGGTCCATATAACCAAGATTAAGGTAGTTTTCACGACCTAAGTTAAAGTTATAGATTCCTAAGTAATAATATTCAGTATCGGCTCCATTAATACTATCAGTTACTTCTAGGAAAAGTATTATTGGGAAACCTTCCAAAGTTGTTTTTACGTGACCTGCTAAATCTCCACTTGGGTTAGGACCAAAATTCTTTCCACTTCGTTCTGCAGAGTAAATTTCATTAATAAATTTACCCAAGCTAGTATTATTTGAGTGAGATGAGTCAACAACGTCAGCTTTTAGTGTAAATGCACTGTCAGGTAAGAATGTTGTTTTATCATCTTTTCTAAAATTTGGTGAGAATAGGGGTACCGCCTGATTTTCATCTCCAGAAGTATTATGTACACCTAAGGTAAAGTTCTTAGATTTATACCTCATAGTAGATGAACCCTGTAACCTAAGATAGAACTCAGTATTTTGGCCAAAGAGTCTAGAACCAGATATTAAGAGGTTTGGATCGAAATTAATACCTGAACCATCACCACTAGGTTTGTTATACCACCTTAACTCGGCGGGACATCTAAAGTTCTTAAGACCTGTATTTACACTAGAGTTGTCCTGCTCATCGTAGTTACCATTAATCCAATCAAATAGTGTTGTATTATTTGTTGGGTCATAGCTAGTTAAGTATTTTTCGACTTTACAAACAAGACTAGGTACTTTAAGGCAGCTACTAATTTGAGTGATTGCCGCAGAGCCAGATAATTTTAGTGTATTGTTTTCTATACTATAACCGATAGATGCATTTCCAGAAGCATCATAACTATAAAGACTATCAATAATTCCAGTATCTACCTTTTCAATACTACTTTCTTCTATTACGTTTGATTTGATAAGGTAAGTATTGTAGTAGTAATTTATATCAACATCTTGTATAGTCCTTGTTTTCCAACCAGAAAAGTTAGCAATCTCAAGAAGATTTATTGAATAGTTACCTGGATATAATACTACATTAGATATTTCACGTGTATAGTTTAGCCAGTTTGTAACAGCTCCTTCAAGAACACCATCAATATATATACATACTTGTTTATAATCAAGATTCTCTGCTTCATTTAAATATGTATGCCTAAGTAATATTTGTATTAGGTGATAATTTTCTGAAGTAGCAGGGTTATAAATATCTGTACCTGCTCTACCTAAGAAAGTTTCGATGGTATTATTTTCTACTACAATATTATTTTGATATATAGTACAGAAAGGTTTAAGATTATTTCCATCACTATAATTAAATGATGCAATTGGATTGTTAGTGTTATTAATTTCACTATACTGTATACCAAGAGAAATCAATATATCACCAACACTATCTGAAGTTGGAGTAAGTATTACATTTTTATCCAATACTAGATTTTGATCAGATATATTAATCTGTTTAAATACATTATTGAATATTGAAGACATTGCTCCAGAATCAGAATTACAATCTCCTAGTCGGAAATAAGTAGATAAGTTTGGCTCAGCGGATTTCTTATACCAACTATAACTTGTCACTGTTTCTGTGAGGTATATATACTTAGTAACTATAGTTGTTTCTCCTCGAAGTGAACAAGTAAGAACTAATTTTTTCCATCCAGCAGTTAAGTAGAATAACTGTATTGTTGCGTTTTTATTTTCAACAATATCTATATTTCCTGTTGCGCCTGGAATAAGAACTTCTGTACCACCTACTAAATCATAAGAGTGGTATTCAACGTCTCCTGACATATTCTGATTAGTACCAAAATATGCACGAACAGTCAAAGATATTGCAGCACCGGTTTTATAGGAATAAACATCAAACAGATTTTCAGTTATTATCTCATCGTAAATAGTACCAACTTCAGGAGATACTTTAAGATAAAGAGTCTCAGGAATAAGGTTGAATGTTTTTGATCTTTGTATTTTATCCGCCTCTTGGTTTACTGCCTGTACTGTGATATTACATTTGATTTCATATAGTCCAGCAAATGAATTCTCTAGGTACTGAGATGGGTATTCAATTTCAAAGTAATGTTCTTTATTTTCAGAAATATCGAGAGTTTGTTCAGGCATTTTAAAACCCAATAATTCCCACGAATATCTTACCTCTGCTTCTATAGAAACTGAGTAATTGATTCTTGCTTTCAATCCATTACTCTTTGCATTTGATATAAAAATATCGTTATTTATATTTTGGTATTCAGTACCATTATTATTAACTAGCTTTATCTCTTCAAATCTATATGGGTTTGTGATATAAGTGGTCTCGAGGTTTTTAATATCACTACCATCACTAACTTGAATATTGATGAAGGAGTTTCTAGGAAGACTTATTGTTGTAGAATCTTTCCAGCCATTTTCTGAATTCAAGGTCATTCTTCCAAATTTTCCCCCATCATAAGTATATTCTACAAAGTAATTACCATTTCCATTTTTAATAGCAACTGTCAGAACATAGGAAATATTCTCCTCTCCTTGGTTCAGTGGGATAGTACCGCCATTAGTAAGAGTTCTACCACCTAGGGTTGCATGTATACCCCAAGTACTAGAACCACCACCAGCTCCACCACCTCCACCAGAACCTACACCTCCATACTTATAGAGCCATTTTACTTCTCCTTTAAGTTTGGAAATATCAGAGTCATGATTTTGAAGTACTTCAGATAGGTTATTACCGAGGTTTCCCCCGGTAATAGTAATGTCCTGATCTGTTATTATGTTTTTTCCATTAAGTTTCATTATACACTAATATTTATTAAAGAGTTTTCAGTACTACTCCATTTAGCAAATTTAGTACCAGTCTCAGGAATAGCATATTCAAGAGTCATAGGCCCATCAGTTCCATGTGTTTTTTGATTAAACTTATAATTACTGCTTTGTATATTACCAATTCTTACAAGTTTTAATGCCCAATTATTTGTCCCAAGTTCTACTTTAAGATACATTGGATACTTTTGTTGATTATCTGCCTTACTATCAGTAACTTTACCATCAGTTATAGTAATTGTAGACTTTGGAATTATGCTAGAGAAAGATTGGTAGTTAGTTGGAAGTTCTTTATTTGATGTTTGTTTATATCCAGTGGCTTGGCACATAAAATAAGTAACCCTATTTTTTGAATAAGTATCAGTATTGTCTGCTGTGAAAGGCCAAAAATAACCAGAAACGGGTACAGCTCCACTCTCACTGTGGTTATAAAGTAATGGTCGTTTTGATGTATTATTTCCTTCGCCATCTATCCATCCACAATCATCCGTTTCTAGAGTTTCAAGCATTTGCACTGGTCCATTATCTTTGGAATTCTTAGTATAAGTGCCTTCAGATTTATCATAAAAATAGTATTCCCTGACGGGTAGTGTGGCAGCATATGTATGTTTGTGTCCACCAAGAACTAGTTTTACTTCAAAATATTCACATAATCTAGAGAACCAATAAAGACTCTTCTTATCGTTAGGAGTAATTTGATTCATGTGACATCCAACTAAAGAAGTACCACTCACACTTCTAGAAATACCTTTAGTACTGTCAGCAATACACTCTGTAGTAATTACAGTATAAGGCATCTCATGACAAGAAATTATAGGCTTCTTACTACCTTTGCTATTTAACATGTTCCACATCATTGTATAGACAGAAACAAAATCACTACTATATGAAGACCATGTATCTGTATTTGAGCTAACAACTCCGTGACCTGTATAAAGATTATAAATTCGATCATTGCTTCCTTCGCTCTGATTTAAACCATACCAAGTTTTACATGTAGCATAAGTAATTTCCGAGTTGGCCATAATAAACCTATAATTTTTACTGTCGAAGTAGTAAAGTGATGGTATGTATTTTCCATTAACGACTGGCTCAACTACTTTTCCTAAATCAGATGAAGTTTTATCGAATTTAAATACTTCATAACAGAAGAATACATGAAAGTAGTATGAGTTTGACTTTCCGCTATCATCTCCTGTTCCTAGTACTTCTGGATTAGGTCCACATAAGTCATTATTTCCAACTACTGCCATATGTTCCAAATGTTTAAGTAGTGGTTTGGCCCCATTAAAGTAATCTAACCACTCATTAACCCTAGTTCCATTCTGAGTCATATCTCCAGTGTTAATAAGAATAGGGATGATTTGAGAACTACTAGCTTCAGCCTTTATAGTTTCATCAAGAGAATTTGCAGCTGCGGACCATACTTGATACTCTACCCAATGGAATCCTTGTTGATCTGTTATTTGATAAATTCTTGGGGTATAAGATTCAGGATATAGAGTGAAAGTATATTCTTCAGAAGAGTGTTCTGGATCTGGTAACTTTCCGGATTTATCAGCCCTACCAACGACATATGTATAATTTGTAGCAGAAGTAACTGAAGTACTTACTACATCAATTATACACTTGTGAGAAGTATAATGAACATTACATCCAGGGAAATTACCAACTAAGCGGGCATATACAGTATTGTTAATATCTTTACTAAATTCTTTTCTCCTTGGGAAAGTAGATACTTGTGTAGTATCAGACTCTACTGTCTTATAACTTTCAAATTGTTTCCAATCTCCGTTTCCAGATTTAATCCAAACATATTCATCAAATTCTCCAGCTGAAACCCAGTTAAAACAGCGAGTCTTGTACATATCAATACCAAAAGAACAGGTTACAGCATTTGGTTTTTCCATATCAACCTTTGTTTTATCTGTTCCTACGTTTTTCTTCTGTTTACTAGATTTAGGTGAATACATCGAAACTGGATACTCTTCCTCCGAATGTGGAAATGCTATTGTTTCTTTCGATAGATCTACTACTTGAATATCATTATCTACTTTTTGCATCCTATACCTACTTGAATCATAAGTATTAAGTGATTGAAATGCTTGTTTTGCTGGATCAAGTTCAAAAGTATTCTTAATAATTGAATTGCTTACCACAGATACATAGTTAGGTCCCCAAGGTTTGTTATTACTATCTATATGACTGTTTAAAGGAATACTATCGATATAATAGTATGGATATATATACGGCGCCTTGTCTGCGGTAGATGAATCTTGATTTTTAGATGCTAGTACTGTATTATGACTTAAGGTAGGCTGTCCATAGGTTAGTGCAAATCCATAAGCATACGAATCCCTGACTGAGAAATCAATAAGTTCTCCATCTACATACCACTCTTGGTCATAATCTGTTACGTTGATAAATGTATTTGAATTTATTTCAGCATCTGAATATTTTTTACCTCTAATAATAAAAGTAGATCCGGAAGGCAATATTCCCTCTAATGCAAGATGTTCTACTTTTGGATTATTATTTGAGTCTGGATGTAAGAAATGAAGATAGCAGCCATTCAGAGGGAAATCCTGATCTGATGTATTTTCCAGTTCTACATAAGCATGAGAGCAACCAAATGCTGTATCTGTACTTAGTGGTAGATACATTGACCCAATCTTAACACGGTCGCTATTGATCTTAACATCCTTACTGTCGACTGGATTAGCACCTCTTTCACTACAATGTAATTTAGCCACAAATCCTCTTATCTGACTAGTTTCACTGATTGCGTTTGAAGTCTTACTAAGAGCTGCAATCCTATCTTCTAATGTTTGTCCGGGCACCTCAGATGAAACAAGAGATCCCTCAGAGTCTACTTCAAACTTGAACTGTTTACCTGTTGCTTGGTGTATAAAAGTAATATCACCGATAGAAGATAATTTGAGTGTACTCTCATTATTTTCTGTTGTTTCATATACAATTCCAAGTTTCTTAAGTTCTTCAATTAATTGCTGAGTTGTCATATCACTATCTGTTGTTCCACCACCACTGCCTGTTCCGACAATAGCGATGAGTCTATTGTTACTTTTTATCCAAAGCTTACTAGTTGCTTCTTCAAAAATTAATTCATTATTCGGTAGCTGACTTTTTACTGCATCCAACTCTTCTGAATTTCTTACAGATCTTATAGTTAAGTGAGCTACCCTATATTTATAGTCTTGGTCATTTGGTTTACTAGGCATTATGTCTTGAGTAAACTCTTGGTATTTTGAATAAAAATCTAATTGGTAGAGATCTAAGTTAGTCATATCGACGTACTTGATCGTATAAGATTTATCAATTTCTTTTATAACTTTACTTAGTGTTTTTGTATTACTATCATAATATCCCTCTAGTAAAGTTGCATTTGTTCTGGGATTTCCTATAGATACCCAGATATAGTTTTTACCGCCTAAGAGTTCAGATTTTCTAGATACAACGACCAAGATATTATATTTTTCTAGATTTACTAAATTTTCTCGATAAGGTGTAAGGTCTATTTCAAGAGTATTATCTGAGTTTTTTGTATCTTCAAATGTTAAAGTTATATATGGCTGAGATACAGTAAAGTATGCAAATATCTTAGAATCTTCACAATTTTTTACAAGATCTTCTTTATCCCACCATCTTACTTTCCCAAGGAGAACTAATTTCCCTGGCTGTGGATTTACTCTATTGATTGGATCTAGATTTTGTACTTCCTCACTGATAATAACATCGGCACCTGTAATAATAGAAAGCATATCTGGTTCTATTGCCCATAGAGGTTCTTCATCTGGTTCTGGAATATCATTTATTACTCCAGAAATAGCAGTATCAGTTCCTGTATATGAGTAAATACCATATTTAAATGCATTCCTCATTTTTGCCACCTCAACTTGTAACTGTCTTATCGTAGAGAAGAGAATATCTAAATAATTTCCGTTCTCAGATGTTTGGTAAGTTTTATTAACTACTTCACCATCTAAATCACTATCTGATGGTATAAATATATACTTATCTTCTGCTGCAGACCCTAGAGACTCTAATTCCTCTTTGTCGTAAATAGGAATACCAGATGCACCGATATGTATTATTTTCCAAACACCATTTTTTAGCTGGTATGTATGAATTCCGGAGGGATCGTTTATTACATAACAAAGCATACCCTCCTCTCGTCGTTCGATAGGTATAGAATCACGTTCTTCTATAGTTTCTACAGACCTATAACCACCTTTACCATATTTTGCAAAGTGGGTAGCGTATCTGTCTTGATCTGTAAATGGAACTATACCAGCTGCAACGTTTGTTCCTTTTAATTCTGCCATATTTAATCTAATATATCTGCTATGTTATTTATTCGTGTTGTCCTAATTGATTCACCCAAAAGTACCATATCATTTCCGTTCCAGACATAAAAAAGCCTCTCCTGGGTATTAACGTAAATAGTATTAACGTCTGGCAAAGTTATGATACCATTATTATTGGATGTTGCTTCGAATATGTTTTTCTCTGTTGTGATATACCATTTCTGACCAGGTACTAGACCTACTTTATTTGGTGTGTAACTTAAGAAACTAACTAAATTAACTATTGAAAAATCAGATGAGAAATCCATACCGTAGATTAGTTCTTTTGGTATTTTACCAGAACTATTCATTACTACTAAACCATCTGCTGTGTTTCTTAAATCCCACGCCTTTAAAACCTCATCATATTTTTCACCATCAATGATACCTTGTAGTTCATTTTCATCCTCTTCGTCTGAGAATAAATAATGTTGTTCAAAGTCGGGTATCGTAATTGCATTGTTTAAGATATAAACGTTATAGGTAATTTCATCAGACAGTTTTATTTTGTATAAATTATAATCATTTTCTATATAGTCTATCCCGTGTTCGTCATATATATGTAATAACTCACCAAAATGTTCTGGATAGGAGAAAACCAATTTTTTATACTCGACATTTATTCCTACCCAATCAGTTTTTCTTCTAGAGTTAACTTGTGTATATTCTAGGTTTAGGAGATTTTCTGGATTTAATGTCCAATTCTCATCGACACGTCCGAAATAGAAATCATATCCAAACTCAATGAGAATAATACAAGAATATGATAATGTTTTTCCATCTCCCGTACTTATTTTTCCCTCAATAAGATAGTCTTTTGTCTTATCTGCCCCAGTAATAGTGATAGTATCTCCATCTACTAGTGGAACCTCTACTCCATCTATATAGAATTTACATCTACTCGCTATGTTATCTTTTAGTGAGTTTTCTATTCGTACTTTAAGCGGTATATCAACAATCTCTCCAGTCTTAAATAAATGTCCTACAGTACTTCTTACCTCGAGTTTTGGAGGTCCAATAAGTAGTAACATCTCATCTAAGACATAGTCCATATCTTCAGAAGACGAAAAATCATCCTCTCTTTTTAAAATTTTTCCATCCCAAAACCATCTGTACTTATCTTCAATGTTAACAAATACTGTAGGTTCTAGATTGATGATAGGCTCTACTACTCTCTCTTCACCGTCTTTATATACATAATTCCATACATTTTGAGAATCCCGATAGAGGTATAACTCACCATGTACTAGTAGTGATATAGGTGGTAGAGTATTAGTTATTTGTCTTACTAGTTCTAGTCCACCAAGAGAAACAACTTTATAACAGTCCTCACCAATACCATCTTTAATACCTAAGGCAAAAACAGTATCAATCTTGGATTTAGTTGAGTCTGTGTAATACTTAACCATTACAGGCTGACCAACATAATGAGTTGCTTTATTTAATTGGAGAATAGCAATACTCCTATCTCTGGCTATACCTTGGTTTCTAGATATTTGTATAGTTACTGAACTGCTCATAGTGTTTTATTATAGGTTTTAGAAAAGTGGGAGAAAGCACTCTAATTAACTAGAATACCTTCCCCCACATAAATTATTTTACTTTACAGCGATAATTCGGAATGTCTCAACCAAATCCTCAGACCAGAAGATAGAAATTTTGTGATCTTCATTCATAACAAAATCTACTGCTGAATTAAGACGAGCCAAATCAAAAGTCTTATCATCAATCCTTACGAGAGCAAGAGGAAATTTACCTGCCAAAGTCTCATTAGGTGTGATTGTAACCACTACGCTGCTATTCTTAGCAACCTTACCATACTTATTGTACTGATAATTAGGATAAGTAGGCTCGATAGAAATAGAGCTAGCAACTTCGCTATTTGCACGGAAAGAGCTGTACAGTCCCTCGTCATCTGAGAGAATATTTCCACCATAATAAACCTGATAGAACTTTCCAGGGATCTCATGGCCAACTTCTCCCCAAGTAGCATTTTCTGCATAACATGTGCAAAGTTCTTCATTGCAATTCTCACAAGCTGCATCAACATTCAAGATGCCATCATTCAAATCTGACATAATTAATTATAATTTTTTATTAGTTAATTGTGTTCCCTCTTACAATTTCTTTGAAAGGATTAGAGCATTAATCCTAGGTATATAATTATGTAATGAGGAGTGTGTTATTTCTTCTAAGTCAACTTCAACCGTAGACTCATTCATCCATTCTAAAACAATCATACCGATAGGTGTATTAATACCTGGGATACTAATGAATACAAATTTTCTAGCACCATCCCTTGAGTTAAATATTTCAAATACACCCGGATATTTAGTTTTGAATGAATTATCGTATGGTCCAGAACAGTATACTAGTCTACCAAGTTTTATATCTTCATATAATGCTGTAATAGATCCAGTATTGATATTTTTATATAAATCTTCTCTGGCTGGCTGTATACTGTAACTCTGATTTTGTCGAACCAATTCTAAATACTTAAATGGAATACCTATTAAATTTTCTTTTGAGTTGTGGTATTCAAAATAAAGAATTCTATCTGCTCTTACATTTGATCGAAAATCTGCAAGTATTGGCCCAAGTTCCGACAACAATTCATCTCTTAATTGTATTTTCTCAGAGTGAATTGCTTCGTTAATCTCAGTAATGATTTCTATACCATCTCTAAGAACAGTCTTATAATTAAGAGTGAAGTAAAAGAGAGTAAGAACAATTAAATACTTGATCAGTTTTTTCAATCCTAAATACTTATCTATATCAAATAGTAATGTTTTGAATTTTGCGATAAGTTCTAAAAGTGAAATCATTTCTTTGTGTCTTTACGTTATTCCTTATTTAATATATGGCAAGTTAGGTTTCTGGATTTGATTCAACCCCACCACCTGCCTCAGGTTTTGTTGTTGTATTATTTGTTACTTCTTCAAACTTCAACTTTATACTTGCATTGCCGCTAATAGTTACAGCAAGATCAGTTCCATTTATAGGATCATATAGTGTTTGTGTACCTCCTTCAGGTGTTATCTCAAATTTAATTAATTTATATTTCTGGATATCATATTCAGAAACTTTTATCTTCAGAATATCTCCTTTATTGAAGTATTTTTCAATTTCATTTGTTCCTATAAATGTAGTTGTTTTGGGATTATCATTAAAAATAATTTCGGCAGGGATATCACTTGATAGTTTAATTACCTGTCTTCCGATTTGAGTTATTTTTATTATTTTTTCTTCGATAATATCACCGACAGAATTTTTTACAAAGAAATTAAGACTTATTTCTTTACTATAGGTATCAGTGTGTGGTAGTATTGTAACATCAATAATTGTACCTAAACTATTATGTTTTATTTTGATATTACTGTTTTCTTGAATACCAAAAGAATATCCAGACTCTACCCAAGAAGATCCTCTTTGGAGTTGATATCTGATTGTATTTCCTTCAAAACCAACCGTACTGTTTGTAAAATCATCTCCCCAAGAGTATGGAACACTTAATTGTTTTACATTAATGACTTTATGACCATCCCATTTTTTAGTATCTTTAGGCAATAATTTTACGTTTCCAGATCTATTAACTAGGTTTGGATTATTATCTGTTATTATCTTAAGAATATAATTTCCTTCAACTGAAATTATTTCTGCCTTAATCCATCTATCAGAGGTAGTTATTGTTAGATCTTCCTGAGGATTAAAACTATACTCATCACTTTCTATGGTAATAATACTAATCTCATCCTCACTATTTTCCCAATTAAGTAGTGTATAGTCTTTTGAAAGCTCTACAGGCAAGTTATTACTCTTCTTAATCCAGAAAGAGAAATATAGTGGTGTTGTTTCGAAGTTTTGTACATTAGTTATCAGATTATCTCCACTATTTCCCAATAAATATGGATATTTTTTATACTGATCTATACAAATCTTAACTTCAGTATTAAACTTAAACTCTTCGCCTTGATATATGTCTCTTACTTTATAGTTGTGTACTAATCTAGGATAAGAATCATTATTTATCTGATTTATGTAATATAGATCTGTATCGTACCCGGTTTGGAAATATTTCTCAGTATTACTACTCCAAGACTTGGTTTGGTAGGTTACTATAGAATAATGTCCATAATCTTCAATTCTGGCCAAACTTTTTGTTAAGTCATTATTACTACAACTAATCACAAGTTCATTATCTAAGTTAAATGTAATATTACCATTTTCATAGATTACCTCATTCTGAAGAACATTAATTGTGTAGTAATTTAGATAATTTGAAATATTATCTAGACTAATAATTGGGTATATTTCTGATCCAACGTTTCCAATACCATATACCTTATCATCCCTATTCTGATATTTTGCGATAGCTGTTAGATATCCTTGTTTATATCCAATGCTCCATGACTGGTTTTGGTCGAGAGTAGAGAGTATTATAGATCCTTCCTTTAATTCTCTTGTATTGTTAGAATCTATAGTAGCTCTTACTATGCAAGTATTTTCCAAAACTTCAACATAGTGAGGAATATTTTTATTTGAATAACTATCTACTAAAATTAGTTCTTGAGTTATCGGATTTAAAAACTTATCTGTGTCTAGTTCAATCTCAAATAATCCGAAACCTTTTTTAGAACTAGAACAATAACCAGAAGAATGGAATCCAAGTATTGTTTGATTGTCACCTTCTGTTAATTCGATACCTTCAACTTTAATTACTATATCTTCTTGTGGTTGTACTAGATTAAATTGTATTGACGACTCTATAGTAGAACTGTATATTTCAAAACCCCAAATTAACTCGTTAGATGAAAAATTTGGTGGTAATTTAATAGTCCAATCAAAAGGTGAATTTAAATTAGTTCCAATAAAACCTTTTTGAGTAAGTAATATGTCAGTAGATTTATATCCCTCTGGTATTATTGTAGGTATTACAATTCCAGGAGATTCACTTGAAATTGTATCACCATTATTATATTTATATAAGCTTGATATAGGAACATCATTTAAACAACTAATACCAAATTCATTATTGCCTGGTAAAAGATTTATTGTTATCTGATCCTCACTTGTTGTAGGTTTTAAATATACTAAACCTGGATTTCCTTCATACTTTAAGAAAGTGCAGTATACCAGACCTTCTCTAGTAATATTAAATCTACTTTTATATTTTACCTCAACACTCTCAACCACTAAGTACTTGTCTAATATAACATCAAAGTAATAATTGCTTGAGTTTGTGAGATCATTACATAACTCTTCTGAAACAGTATCAATAGGTATAGGACCATTTAAATCATTAACTAGCTCAACTATATTATTATTTTCTGGGATATTAATATTAAAAGGTATAGATGAGTTACTAGTAGTTTTACTTTTATCTATACTAGTGATTGCATTAGGAACTGTTGTTGCACTACCTGAACCAGTCCTTAATCGTAAGAGTCCTAAATCAAGATACCAATTATGTGGTTTATCAAAAGTGAATGATCTAATTCCACCAAGAAAAGAGATAGGTTCTAGTGTAAATTCTTTAGTAATATTTATTGAATTATCACGCAAAGAATAAGTAACATCTTTATCATTATCGTAGAGTGAAGAAAACTTTTCACTAGGCATGAAGTATAATCCAAGCTCTAAACTATTAGACTTAACAAAGCTATTACCAAAATCACTGGGATTTATCGTTAGTTTACTAATTTCTTGATTTAGTGAATAATTTCCTAACCCAATCTTATTCTTCATACCAGCACCTGGCGGTATTACTTTCCTAAGACCGGATATATTGATAACATAATCTAGTTTCTCATTAGAATTGTAATAATTGCTTTCTTCAGGACTTACCCTATTTACCTGTATTGATACGTTTGGATCAAATATACTAGATGCGGTAATTAATTTTATAAAATCACTTACATTTCTTAATGGGTATTCACTTTTTATATTTAAAGTAGCTAAATTAGTTTCTCCAGTTAAGTCTTCGTCTAGTAAGTTTAGATTTATTTTATTTACAGGAAAATCATTACTATCATAGAAGTACGGAAAAATGCCTTCTTTAAATATGTATAAGTTTGCCTTATTGTTTACTTTGAATTGTATAGCTGGCTTTACTAGTGGATATTTTTTTCTAAGTAATATTGAACTGTTTTCTAAGTTAACAGGTATCGTTATTTTAGTTCCCCCATAATCTAAATATTCCTCATTAACTAGTTTTTGTAGTATCTCAAATTCCGGTGCTTGTGTTATACTATTCCAAGTTACTCCATAATCTTGATCACATACATGTATTATTAGAGAATTATCTAATTTTAAATATTCATCTACTACATCAACTTCAATACTACTAATGTTAAGTGAGTCTGTATTGGGTGAATTTATTAAAAAAGTTGTATCAATATTATCCCTAACTATGGAATTTCCCTCGTTATCAAAACCAGTCAAGAATACCGTATTGTACTCATTATATCCTTCTTCAATATTATCTATTCCTCTACTGGTAGTACTTAGTTCTATAGGTATAATCTCTTCTACATTATCAACCACTCTTTTTATAACCAGTCTTCCTACAGCACCCTCAATACCAACTCCACTAGGAAATTTTCTAGTAATAATACTGAGATAATGTTCTCCAATATTTAAATCACCAGAGGTATTATTATCCTTGTCTACTAAAGATATATCAAGACCATTAAATGTTGCTTCTATGAATATTGAAATAGGAACAGTTGTCGATACTTTGAATGGAATAGTTTCTATATTTTCTTGTAAGATAATACTCTTTGTTATATTTCCTGTAAAATCAATAGTAACACTATCGTCATCTATGTAACCACTCCTTAAACAATTTATTTTTACCTCATTTTTCTTAACAACATCAAAGGTCAAGCTAGGACATAATATTAATGTTTTCCAAGAATATATGTCAAGGTTTGGAATAATATCGTTTATTTCGGCTGTGTCTGATGGATTAAAAATATTTCCATCAAGATAACTAAGTGTTACGGGATAGTAATTATACCTATCAATTGCATCACTCACTAAGTAGATTTGGTTAACTGATGTTCCAAATTGTGTATATTCAGGGATCGGTGGATTCATACCCCCACCCAGTATGTTCTCTTTATTATCTAAGCTATCTATTACTTTTAGATCTGATACGGAGTTATTATTTTTTATAATCCAAAAACTATTTAGTTCTTCTTTACCTATTGATTCATAATCATCAGTTTCTACTCTTAATTCCTCTGACCTAAAGTCTCCGAATTCTGATTCTCCAAGTGATATTATTTTATCTAACTCTTCCCACCTAGTTCCCCAAGACTCACTCTCCTCAGTTCTCTTACAAAGCTTAATAGTTCTTCTATGTACCGGCTCTTTTACTAATATAAAAGAACTGCAATAATAATTAGATCCATTTAATAACTCTGAATCTGCTGGAAGGGTTAAGCTTAAATTAATTTTTATAATTAACTGCTTTTGTTGATCACTTGAGGTATTATAATCAGTTGGATTATCATATGGGAACCACCTGTCTTTTCTTGGTATGGATAAATCACTAAAAATTTCCAAATCACTTTTACAAGACACTGTATAATCTAAATACCCATTATCTATATTATTATCTTCACTTTCTTCGATTGAGAAAAATTTGTTAAATATTTCTTCTGCTGACTCAATTGTTTCTGTTTCATATCCTGGTAAGAATTCATAAGATATTTCTATTTTATATCTTTTTATGTAATCAGCTAATTTAGGGTTATTTAAGAAAATTTGACAACTTGTTTCTTCTCTAGTTGTGCCAGGTTTAAAGATAATAACCGGAATTTCTTCTTGTACGATACCATTACCTGTATTAATTTTTTCACTAGATTTGTAATATGGGCTTTCAAGGTCATAACTGTAAGTGGTCCATTCTAAATTCCAAGGTGTATTAAAGTTTTTAGATTGTGTAAGTTTAAATTGTTTTTTACAACTTACTAAATTACCTAGGTGATCTATCGAGTCTAGTTGGATATTAATGTAGTTACACCTAACTTCTTCTTCAATACCCAATGGAGGATATATAATTGACTTACCATTAACATAACTATCAGTACCGTCTGGCCAGATTTCATTATAGTATTCTGAATATGTCCCTGGTTTTAATACTTTTTCGGTTGTTACTCGTAAGTTCGGTATATTAACTAAACTATCATAACCAACACTTTTTGACGTTATTATATTATTTTTTATATTATGTTCAGTATAACCAATAATTCCAGATACATCAATTCTTCCACCATTACTACGTAAACCTAAAGAATTATATTCAATTATAGTATCACTACTAGGCTCCTTAGTAGTCGTTGTTGAGGTAGTAGTAGATCCATAAGAATTAGTTGTCGTGTTATCTGAAGTACTATTATCTATCGCAGCTCTTTTTAGACTAAAAAGCAGTGGTACTTCAGGCGGCGCAGAAGAAGTATTTTCATTATCTACCTCTGCTTTAGTTGTAGTCGTAGTTGTTTTTTCTGGTTCCGGTGCTGGAGTAGGAATAGGAATTTTAGTAGTAGTTGTTGTTGTAGTTGAAGATGAATTACTAGGATTTGACTGATGAGGTTCGTCTGTAGTTGTTGTCGTAGTTGTTGTAGTTGCTTCTTCTAGATCTTCATAATTATTTCCTCCTCCAGTATTTGGTTTTACAGTAGGCCTTTCAGTTATTGTTGTTCCTGACTTTAAAACACTTACATCACCTGTTAAACGAGGAAGAAAGAGATTTTTATTGTATACTCTATAATTGAGATTTCTATATATTTTCTCTCCATCGTTTGTAGTTAAGAATTCTCGACTTGGTATTGCTAGTGAGGTATCTTCTTTACAGGCTGATCGATTAAGGTATTTATAGTATGAGTCTTTTATTACTGTAGTATTTTTTTGTTCCTCTATACTAAGGTTATGTTTATTGACGAGAAATACGCTAGTACCAATATCAATGTTGTTTCTTTCTAAAAAATTATTATTTTCGGAAAGAGCAGTCTTAAGCGTAGACTCTACAATTAATATTGAAGATAGGTTAATATCTACCAGATTCTTAGTTAGATTTAAGTTAGAGTCAAGGATATTTATAATATTATCACTTCTCTCGAACTCACCAAGAACAAAAGCAACATATTCTTTTTTATCGTCTTTTCTTTTATAAACTACTTGAATGTATGAGTATCTATTGTCATTTGTTCCTAGAATAGAAGATTGAATTTTATTCCTCTCTTCACTTTTTTCAAAATCAAATGATAGCTTTAAACACCCAACATTCATATCCCAAATAGACTGAAGATTGCATTTTACAGGGTTGGCTACTAATTTTAACAAATTTTCTTCAGTTATTTGGTTAATATTTAGACCTACGAAATAAGAATAATCCGGTATTTCTAGAATTTGCTTTGGATCTTGTAGGTCCATCTTAAACTGCTCTCCAAAAATTATTTTCATAAAAGTTTTATTTTATTGCCTTCTTTATAATACACTAATCCATTTATTGCTCCAATTATTTCAGGCATTTGTAAATTACTGTCTGAGCATGAATTTCGTCTAAATCCAAAAATATAGCTATCTAAGAGATTATTACCTATATAATCTATTAGTAATTTTTTATCTCTATAATTTCTATAATTTTCTGCATTATTATCTACCCATACTGGAGCACCTGAGATCTGAATTTCTTTTGAATATAGTATACAATTGACATTATTACTGTATTTTTTTATACCTACTTTCTTATTAGATATTATATCTTTAGCAAGTAAGTAGTTCTCAGTACAGTAGTCACCATCTGCGGTAAAATAAGTATTATAGTTATATCTAATACCATCTATTACTGTATTCGTATTTACAAACAGTAGGTTATTATTTATTAAGATAGGTTCTTTGTCGTAATCCTCACTTATTCTGATAGTTTTTGAAAAGTTAGTATATATCAAATAGCTTAACTCAACAGAATTACTACTACTATCTAAATTTTTTGCAGTTTCTCTGAATACAAACCAATCTCCAACTTTTTTAACAATTTCTATTGGAGATGCATTGTAATTCTTAATATCAATATATAAACTACTTATCTCAGGAATGTGTGCTGTCAAATTATTCTTACTTAATATATTTGGCAGCTCTATGATTTGACTATAAGGATTCCAAACATCTATGACATGATTCTTTATGTCCAACAATTCATCTGTTTCTAAATTCAGAACTCCTATCTTTTTCATACCTAACGTATTTACTACTACAGATGCATATTTACCTGAGAAGTAATTTATCTTCTCTACGGTATATTTTTCTGAGAGAGGTTTTATCTTATCTGTAGTATTAGTATAGATTATTGAATTGCCGAACTTATCCTTCCTAGACATTGACGCGAGAAAATAGTATGGTCTTGAGTTTATAAATTTCCAAGCATACAAAACAATTTCACCACGATAATAGCCTAGTTGATATTTTTCAAATCCGTCGGCTATAGTCATCTCTTTTATTAAGTTCAGTTTATGTAATCCTTTAACAGTACATAATCCATAGTCTAATAGTACTGAATTATTTGGATTACTAAGTAGGCTATTTATATCCTGTACGTAACGAGGATATGTATCTATTTGTTTTATATTTTTATAAACTTCATCAATTGTGGTAAAACCGTATAACTCGTCAGATATTATATTTTTTTCTAGAGCCGAAAATGTACGAACTGAGTCAAATATATTAAGAATCTCTATATCATCTCCGACAGTAAGTTCTGATAATAAGTTATCTAGTTTAATTAATACTATTCTAGGTATTATACCCTGCGTGCTTAGAAATTCAGAATAACCAACAGCCTGATTGTTTACTGAATTTATGTAAATAATAGTATTAAAACCTGAATCTCTAAGTATATTGTTTTCGTCAGCCTTGTTATATCTATATGGTTCCTCATTATTATTTCTTT
>JAEIGA010000275.1_pt1 | contig 73718 bp, 65 predicted proteins | sample 9270691 | NCBI WGS metagenome assembly JAEIGA01 (sample SAMN17057246, study PRJNA624740) | gut metagenome | biome: biome; isolation source: fecal sample | host: Bos grunniens | place: China: Xizang | collected 2019 | reverse complement strand
CCTTTGTCGGTTGTCGTTTTATCTATTTCATACCAACAAGTAGGGCCAGGACTTGAACTGCGTTCAGCAGAACGAGAGCAAACCCAGGAGGTTTGATTGGGTATAATACCGTAGGTATAGAAGATGGGGAGAGTGTTAGCGCCAAGCTTGCTTGAGCGACTGACACTCACCCTATATTCATAGTTGCAAAGCAACTCACCCAATCAACCACCACCGACAAGTTAGCCGAGTCGCCCCAGTCAGTGCGAGTTCTATTGTGGGCACAAAAAAAAGGAGCAGTCTAACAAACTGCTCCTTGTGCCCAGAATAGGACTCGAACCTACACGCCGCTAAGCACTCGCACCTGAAACGAGCGCGTCTACCATTTCGCCATCTGGGCTCAGATCGATGCACAAAAGTAGTGTTTTTTTCTTAATTTTTCCTATCTTTGTACAAAATTTATTGCTCATTGGCCTAATGACCACACTGGGCGGTGATAAACTTGAACTACTATAAACGGAATCATTATGGGAAAATGCAAAATATCTGCGGGATGGAAGGTCGCTCTTTGGGTACTCATTCTTGTCCTTATCGACCAGGCAGTAAAGATGTTGGTCCACTTCAACTTGGAAGTTGGCGAGCGTATCGAGGTCTTTTCGTGGTTTAACCTCTGCTATGTCGAGAACAACGGCTTTGCCTTCGGTATGCAACTCGGCAACTTTGGCAGTGGCATCGACTGGGGTAAACTCATCCTCTCGCTCTTCCGTATGGGTATGATTGGCCTGTTGATCTATGGCCTTGGGGTGTTGCTCAAGAAGGGTAGCGAGGTGCCTGAGGGTGTTATCGTGGGTGGTGTTCTCATCCTTGCTGGTGCAATCGGAAACCTTGTGGATAGCATCTTCTATGGTCTGTTGCTCGATACTCAGGATGCGGGCTTGCTTATGGGTAAGGTTATCGATATGATCCATCTGCCACTCTTCAAGTGGGAGAACTGCCCCTCGTTCCTCGACTTCCTTGTCGGTGGCGACGGCTACTTCTTCGGTGCTATCTTCAATGTCGCAGATGCCTATATCTCTGTTGCAGTAGTCTATCTGTTGATTTTCCAGTATAAGTTTTTTAAGTAGCGAGTGTTATGCGTAGACTCCTCTTGCTTGTCGCACTCGTCGTGTCGGCACACTTTGTCGTATCTGCTCAACGCCCTTGGGTAGAGATGGATGTGCGCCAGCAGGAGCGTCTCCTTGCCTCGTCGAAGACCTCGGAGAGTCTGCGCCAAGGTGTCGAACGCCTTGGTAGCCTTACCACTGCAGAGCGTGAGGAGGTGTGGGAGATAGTTACCCAGCAGGCGGTGAAGGGGCCTCTTGCCTCGCTATACCTTTATATATATGAGATGCTACGCTCGGAGGATGGGTCTGCCTCGGCCGAGGATGTCGCTATGTTGCGCAACTATACCCCCTATTTTCTTAAGCGCTGGGCCTCGCAAGGGGATTTGGCTGAGGTCTATAACTATGGCTATGCCTTGGGCCACGAGATGGCCTTAGGAAATCGCCATAGTGTCGTTATGGTCCTTGCCAAGTGCGATAAGCGACGCTATAAACGCCTCTATGGCGATATCATTACCACGCTACAACGCTCCTCCCTGCTTGTGGAACGCACTCTGTTGCTGGCTGAGGACCTCGATATTGACTGTACCCCCGTCGAGCGCATAGCCATAGTACCTCGCGAGGTTAGTGCCGAGGAGTTTATAGACACTAAGGGCGGTGTCGAACCTCTTGAGCTTGTGTCGGGTTTCGAGAGCGAGGTTGAACACCTTGTCGCCGAGGAGGTTAAGATGTGGACGGGTTGCTACTGCCGTAGGGTGGAGACTTCGCTGGGGGATAGGCTTGCAGTTGTCGAGGTGCTTAGCGACCAGGGGCGTGAAGTACTCCTTGTCGATGCTCGCAAGGGGTGCGTTGCGCTTCCCGAACAGATTTATATAACCCCTCAAGGCGAGATTTTTGCACTCGAACTTAGTGAGGGTAGGCTCACTGGCGTAATACGTGGTGCTGTGGAGCGAGGCTCGGTACGCATCGCTGGAGTTGTGCCTATGGAGCACCTCTTGCTTAGGGATGTGAAGTGTAGCGATAAGGGGCTTTGGCTCTTTGTAGAGAGCGAGGGGCGCACACGTGGACTATTTATTGAGAGTGGAGTGCTATGACGGTGATTGCTAAATTCATTGAGTGGCTTGAGGCGGAGCGTCGCTATTCGCCCCTCACGGTGCGCAACTACCGTAGGGATGTTGCCGACTTCTTGGCGTGGCTCAAGCTCTCCGAGGAGGAGTTCGACCCCTCGGTCATCACGCGCGAAGATGTCGTCGATTGGACTATCTACCTCCTCAACGAGCGTGGTTTAAAGCATACGTCGGTAAATCGTGCTACGGCCTCGTTGCGTACGCTCTGGCATTGGATGCAGTCGAAGGGGTTTGTCGGGAAGGATATCTTCGGTACGGTGAAGCAGTTCAAAACCCCAAAACGCCTCCCTGTCTTTGTGGCCGATAGCCGTATGATGGATGTGGTGAATGGCCTAAAGGCAGATATTGAGTCGGATGATTTCGTGCGCCTGCGCGATGCGGTGATAGTTTTGCTTATCTACACCTCTGGTTTGCGCCTTGCCGAAGTCGTGGGTGCTAATGCTCAAGATGTTGCGTCGGACTACTCCTCGATACGAGTTATGGGTAAGGGCCGTAAGGAGCGCGTTCAACCCCTTTTGTCGGGAATGGGTGAGATATTAAAAAAGTATTTTAGTCAAATTTCTTCACAAAATATTTGCACAGGTCAAAAATTTCCATTAATTTTATCTCAGAAAGGGAGGCGTATCTCACAAAGAACCGTGGAGCGCATAGTCAGCAGGGTGCTGAAGAGTTCGGGAGTGCAGGGCAAGACCTCACCCCACGTGTTGCGCCACACCTTTGCTACCCACCTACTCAATAGGGGTGCAGACCTGCGCGAGATACAGGAGTTGCTGGGACATAGCTCCCTCAAGGCCACACAGGTATATACCCATACCGACATTGAGCGGTTGAAGGAGGTAGTCGCCTTGGCTCATCCTCACTCCACTCCGAATGGTGAACAATGACTTGGACAGCCGATGCCACGCGAGCAACGGCACATATATAAACTTAATACTTTATGACCTATGAACGTACAGATTCAGTCACTAAAATTCGATGCGAGCAAGCAGTTGCTTGAGTTCATTCAGAAGAAGATGGATAGATTGGATCGCTTTGTCGATGATCGAGCGGGGGATGTAGAGGTAGTTTTACGCCTTGATCCAGATTCAGAAAAGGGTAACAAAGTAGTAGTGGTTTCGCTCCACGTGCCTGGTAGCGATATTCGAGTAGAGGAGCGCGCCTTCACCTTCGAGGAGGCTGTAGATAACTCAATGGATGTTCTTAAGCGCCAACTTGAGAAGGCTAAGGCAAAGTTCGAAAAGTAGTAGATATGGTATAGCAGACTCTGTTATACCACTTCGATAAAACCCAGAAAATAAAATAGGGACTGTCCTTTTGGGGCAGTCCCTTACTTTATGGGGTTTGGCTGTGACTACTTAGTCAATGCGCGCCACAACATATCCTTGAGCTGTGTGATGTTCATACCCGCTACCGACGAGATAAAGATAGACTCCACACCTTCGGGTAGGTGTGCCTTCATCTGCTCTATGAGTTCGTCGTCGAGCATATCGCACTTGGTGATAGCCAAGAGGCGCTGCTTGTCCAACAATTCGGGGTTGTACTGCGTCAGCTCGCCCAACAAGATCTCGTAGTCCGCAGCGATATCGTCGCTGTCGGCAGGTACCATAAAGAGCAGTACGGAGTTACGCTCGATATGGCGCAAGAAGCGAGTACCCAGACCGCGACCCTCGTGCGCACCCTCGATGATTCCTGGGATGTCGGCCATAACGAAGGAGTGGTCGTCACGCACCGATACGATGCCGAGGTTTGGCTCAAGTGTAGTAAAGGCGTAGTTGGCAATCTTTGGCTTGGCTGCCGACACCACCGAGAGCAATGTAGACTTACCCGCATTTGGGAAACCCACGAGACCTACGTCAGCCAACACCTTGAGTTCGAGGATGAAAGCACCCTCGGCACCCTCCTCACCAGGCTGTGCGTAGCGAGGTGTCTGGTTTGTTGCTGTGCGGAAGTGCCAGTTACCCAAACCACCACGGCCACCCTTGAGGAGTACCAACTGCTCACCGTGCTCTGTGACCTCGCCCACGACCTCGGTATATGTCTCACCACTCTCCTCGTCGGTGAATACCTGCTTGGCTACCGTGCCGAGGGGTACGGGGATGATGATATCCTTGGCATCAGCACCCGTAGAGCGTGCGCCGTGGCCATTCTCGCCATCTTCGGCAAACTGGTGACGCTTATACTTAAGGTGGATAAGAGTCCAGTATTGGCTGTCGCCCTGTAGGATGATGCTACCACCCTTACCACCGTCGCCACCATCGGGACCTCCGAAGGCCACGAACTTCTCGCGACGGAAGTGGCACGAGCCAGCACCTCCGTGACCTGAGCGTGCAAATATCTTTACGTAATCAACAAAATTTGATCCTGCCATATATCTACGTTGTTATATTCTAAAATTAGTACTGCTCCTTCTGGTTTGGGAAGTCGCGGCTCTTCACATCATCTACATAGTGACCTACGGCCTCAGAGATTGTTGTGCCAAGGTCGGCATAGCGACGCAAGAAACGGGGTGAGAAGGCTTGGGTGATGCCGAGCATATCGTGAGCAACAAGCACCTGACCATCTGTCGAGCCACCCGCACCGATACCGATGGTTGGTATGTGTAACTCCTCAGAGACACGCTTGCCCAGAACGGCAGGAATCTTCTCCAATACCAAGGCGAAGCAACCAGCATCCTCCAAGAGGTGAGCATCGCGAATAAGTTTCTCGGCCTCGGCCTCATCCTTTGCTCGTACGTTGTAGGTGCCGAACTTATGAATCGACTGTGGGGTTAGTCCGAGGTGACCCATAACGGGGATGCCTGCCGAGAGTATACGTGTCACCGACTCCAGAATCTCCTCGCCACCCTCAAGTTTTACGGCGTCAGCCTCGGTCTCCTTCATAATGCGTACTGCTGAGTCGAGGGCTACCTTTGAGTTACCCTGATAGGTTCCGAAGGGGAGGTCTACAACGACCAAGGCACGCTCTACGGCGCGAACGACAGACTTAGCGTGGTAGATCATCATATCGAGTGTGATGGGCAACGTGGTCTCAAAACCCGCCATAACATTGGCTGCTGAGTCACCAACGAGGATTACGTCGATACCCGCCTGATCCACGATTTTAGCCATCGAGTAGTCATAAGAGGTGAGCATAGCAATCTTCTCGCCACGCTGTTTCATCTCCGTAAGACGTAGTGTCGTCACGGCTCTTACTGTGCTTTCTACAGACATAGTTTTGTGAAAGAGTTACAAGTGTTTATATCATTCTATCTTTTCGCCCGCAAAGTTACTATAAAATTTGGAATAACCTCATAGTCGGTACACCTATGCTACGACGAATGATTGTTATATCAAGAATTTTATTAGGAAGAATGCAGCCAAGAGATACATTCCCAATGTAAGTTTCTTGTGGTTGCCACTGAGTAGGTTGATGAATATGTAGCTTAGGTGTCCCAGAACGATACCATCCGAGATACTGTAGGTCAGGGGCATAAGCAGGAAGCAGACGAAGGCTGGTATAGCCTCGGTATAGTCACTGAAGTCGATCTCAAGCACCGAGCCCATCATCATCAAACCGACCAACACCAATACGGGGGTTGTTGCGGCGGCTGGGATAGCCAGGAAGAGTGGGGCAAAGAAGAGTGCAACGAGGAAGCAGATGCCAGTAACGGTGGCGGTAAGGCCACTGCGACCACCCTCGTTCACACCAGCAGCACTCTCCACATATACAGCCACGGTGCTTGTTCCCATCATAGCGCCAGCAGCCGTAGAGATAGAGTCCACCATAAATATCTCTCTGAGGTGGGGAATCTTGCCATCCTCCTTGACCATATTTGCGCGACTGGTCACGCCAATCACAGTTCCTATGCAGTCGAAGAGATCGACAAAGAGGAAGGTGAAGACGATGATAACCATATCTTTAGAGAGGATATGATCCCACTCGAACTTCATAAATATAGGCTCGATAGAGGGCGGAATACTAAATATGCCAGTGAGGTGCGTAACACCCAATGGGATGCCTATTAGTGTGGTTATGAGGATGCCGAAGAGCAGTGCACCCTTAACTCGTTTGATGAGCATCACGGAGGTTATCAAGATGCCGATAGAGGCCAAGAGCGCTGAACCAGAGGATAGGTTGCCCAACGACACCAACGTAGCCTCGTTGTTTACGATGACACCAGCGCTCTTTAGGCCGATGAAGGCGATGTAGAGTCCGATACCTGCGCTGATAGCCTTCTTCAGCGAGGCAGGGATGACATCTACAATCTTTTCGCGGAGGTTTGTCACCGTGAGAAGCAGGAACACCAAGCCCTCAAGAAATACGGCGGTCAAGGCAAATTGCCACGAGTAGCCCATAACCATACAAACCGTATAGGCGAAGAAGGCATTGAGTCCCATTCCTGGGGCGAGAGCCAAGGGTAGTTTGGCGTAGAGTCCCATAAATATTGTTGGCAGAGCCGACATTAGGACTGTAGTAGTGAAGAGTGCGCCCCTATCCATACCCGTCTCAGCGAGGATGCTTGGGTTTATGGCCAAGATATATGCCATGGTGAGGAAGGTGGTGATACCCGCCATTACCTCTGTGCGGATTGTGGTCTCTTGCTTGTTAAGACCAAAAAGTTTCTCTATCATCTGTTTGTTTGAGCTAATATTATGACAAAGATACAAAAAAAATCGAAAAAACATATCTTATTCTGCTCTACTATTTTTTTACTTTAGCCACAACTAAATGGAGATATCTTGTATATATAAGTTGAGGAGATTTGGCAAAGTTTATAATTTATGCTATTTTTGTGCAATAGATTAGACCATTACTTTGACCTTTAAACTAATTAACCGATGAATATGAGACGACTCGCATTGTTGGCTATATGCCTAATTGCTATGCCGTTTGTGGCTGATGCTCAGCGCAGTGAGCAACTCTTGGTGCGTGGTTGGCGCTTTACTCGTGAGGATAGTGCCGACTTCAAAAACGTGGGTTACGACGATAGTGCGTGGCAGGAGGTTGTCGTGCCTCACGACTGGGCTATCTATGGTCCTTTTAGCATCCATAACGACCAGCAGAACGTAGCCATCACACAGGATGGTCAGCATGAGGCAATGGAACACGCTGGCCGCACGGGAGGTCTCCCCTTTGTCGGTGTTGGTTGGTATCGTCTCGACTTCGAGATTGAGGATTTCGATGAAGGCAGATGTGCTACACTCATCTTTGATGGTGCGATGAGTCAGGCGCGTGTCTATGTCAATGGCGTGGAGGTCGGTTTCTGGCCCTACGGCTATAACTCGTTCCACTTCGACGTGACGCCATACGTTCGGGAGGGTGTCAATGAACTTGCCGTGCGCCTTGAGAATGAGAATGACTCGTCGCGTTGGTACCCAGGTGCGGGTCTCTACCGCAACGTACACCTCGTGCTTACCGACGAGGTACACGTGCCAGTGTGGGGAACCCAACTCACAACACCTACTGTAACAGAGGATTACGCTAAGGTAGTCTTGCGCACGAAGGTAACTATGCCAGAGGGTGTTAAGCGCGAAAAGTGCCGTATCCTTACCACCATCAACGACCCGGATGGAAGGGTTGTTGCCACTGCCGAGGGTCTCTTGAGCAGGTACGAGACCGACCTCTTCGAGCAGAGCATAGATATTGCCGACCCTCTGTTATGGTCGGTGGATGAGCCTCGCCTCTATAGCGCCTCATCACAGATTTTTGTGGGCGAGGAGCTTCGCGATCAGTACACCACACGCTTTGGCATCCGCACGTTGGAGATAATCCCCGATAAGGGTATGTTCCTCAATGGTGAGCCTACGAAGTTCAAGGGTGTCTGCAACCACCACGACCTCGGCCCATTGGGTGCTGCGGTGAACGAGGCTGCTATCCGTCGCCAGATTCGCATTATGAAGGATATGGGCTGTAATGCTATCCGCACCTCACACAATATGCCTGCCCCAGAACTTGTCGAGGCTTGCGACGAGATGGGTATGATGCTTATGGTCGAGTCCTTCGATGAGTGGCGCACGGCGAAGGTGAAGAATGGCTACCACAAATATTTTGATGAGTGGGCCGAGCGCGACCTTGTGAACCTCATCCACCACTACCGCAACAATCCAAGTGTTGTTATGTGGTGCATTGGCAATGAGGTACCCGATCAGGGCGATGTTATCTGGGGTGCCAAGTTGTCGCGTATGTTGCAGGATATATGCCATCGCGAGGACCCCACACGCCTTGTGACTCAGGGTATGGATCAGCCTCACAATGTGGTACATAATAATATGGCTGCGGTGATGGATGTCGCAGGATTTAATTATCGCCCACACCGCTATCCCGACAACTACTTGCGTCTGCCCCAGCAGATTATCCTCGGCTCAGAGACCGCCTCGACGGTAAGTAGTCGTGGCATCTATAAGTTCCCTGTCGAGCGTCGTTCGATGCAGAAGTATGCCGACCATCACTCGTCGTCTTACGATGTTGAGCATTGTGGATGGTCGAATTTGCCTGAGGACGACTGGATCTGGCACGACGACTTCGAGTGGTGTATAGGCGAGTTTGTGTGGACTGGTTTCGACTATCTTGGCGAGCCTACGCCCTACTATACCGATTGGCCAAGCCACTCGTCGCTCTTTGGTATTGTGGACCTTGCGGGTCTACCGAAGGATCGCTACTACCTCTATCGTAGCCACTGGAATCGTGAGGCGGAGACCCTTCATATCCTTCCCCACTGGAACTGGGAGGGCCGTGAGGGCGAGGTGACCCCGATATTTGTCTATACTAACTACCCTAAGGCTGAACTCTTCATCAATGGTGTGAGCCAGGGTGTTCGTTGCAAGGATATGAGCGTTACGGCCGAAAATACTATGGATAAGGAGGAGAGTGCTACGAGCTTCACACGCCAGAGTCGCTATCGCCTGATGTGGATGGATACGGTTTACGAGCCAGGAGAGGTTAAGGTCGTTGCCTACGACGTGGAGGGTAACCCCGTTGCCGAGCGTACTATGGTCACTGCAGGCAAGCCTCACCATATCGAACTTGAGGCCGATAGGGATGTCATCAAGGCCGATGCCAGCGACCTCTCGTTTATCACCGTGCGTGTGGTGGATAAGGATGGCAACCTATGCCCTAATGCCTCTCATAGGATTAGCTATAGGGTTAGTGGTGAAGGTTTCTATCGTGCTGGTGCTAATGGTAGTACGGTCTCTACGGAGTTGTTCCACGTTCCAGAGATGGAGGTCTTTAGCGGTATGATGACGGCCATTGTTCAGAGCACTGATACTTCTGGTGAAATAACCCTTACGGCGACAGCCAAGGGCCTTAAGCCAGCAAAGATTGTGGTTAAGACCGAGTAACCAGCCCTCCTGCGGTATCAAGAAACAACCCTCCCTTGCGGATAGATTGTTAATGTGCTACTGACCGATTTTAGGGATTATCTTTTGCGAGAAACAGGACACCTTGATAGCGCATCTTCCGAAGAAGTTGTATAAATATCCAAATGTGGCGTATGAGCGAACAACAAGGTTCACTACATACGCCACTATTGTATTAAAATAAAAGTCTCATCTCTTTTTCTTGATGCTAACTTCTTTATACCACAGGTATAGTAAGAATATTGCAACTATGACATCGATGATGTTCCATATAATTCTACCTAATGCAATTGGGAAAAATGGCTGAAAAAGAAGAACTAATACGCCCATTATTATCATCAATTGACTATTATGCTTAGATCCATAGTTAAATGCACTAATGCCAAATACTATCATTGCTACAAAACGTAGTAATTGATAGTAGCCGTATGGCATGTTGAATAAGCATAATAGTAACAAAATGGCCATTATCAATAGCCAATTCCTTGTGAAAAATCTTAAGACCTTCATAGTAATAATTATATTGTTATCTATCTCACCTTAATATGATACCTATTACTAATGTTATAACAGCAATACAAAGCGAGGTGATAACATCAATTCCAGCGCCCTTTCCACTTGCTATTCTTCGCAAGATAAATCCTGTAAATAATGGACCTAGAATGTAAACAACAGGAATGTTAATTAGGAATAACCACCACCAACTAATATTGAATAGTAGTGATTGTGGAATGACAGCTAAGACAAAACCACTTATCCATGGAATAGCACTCATCCAAGGGATTGCCATATACCCACACCATCCATCGCTTGAATTTGAAGCTTGAATGTGAATTCCAAATGCTGCAATAAATGATATTGCGGAAATAGCAAGAAATAAGACATCCATAATATTTCGTAATTTAATTATACAACATTATTCCTGTAATTCAAATGGTACGTAAAATGAGGCTATAATATCACACACCATTGTTAATGTAATAGCAATAGCCTTAAACCAATCGCTATCAGATACATCGAATTGAAACAAAAATACCCAAAATTCAATAGTGGTTATAATTAGCCAAATCGAGATAAGTAAACCAAACACGATTCCTGCAATTCTATTATTAAATAGTTTTGTCAGAAAAACTGTTAGTCCAACTGGTACACATGTTATTATAGGAAGAAGCGATGTTCCTATGATTAGAAACCAAAGCAATCCAAAATCCATTAACCATCCAAATACCATCAAAAGTAAGAATTCTAAGAGGAAGCCTAATAAGTTGCCCCCAACAACTGCAACTACAGATTTGCAAATTGTTTTAATAATTGAATCATTCATAGGTAAATAAGATTAGAAGATAGGATTATCAAAAGTTATCTCATCCTCTGCATCTAATTCGCGTATAATATCCAATATCATAGCGTCGATAACTTCGGGTTTGTAGCCGAATGATTTTGCAATCAACTTGCAACACATTACCTCTTCATTCTTAATATGTCCATCAGCAAGCATTAGGCACACCATGTCATTAAGATATTTTTCTCGTGTGTTAATATCTGATGGCATAACATATTCAATGGATTTATAATCTCTAATAAACTCTTCTAAATCCCTCCGTGATATTCCTTCTCGTTCGCATATTGCAATGATGATCCCTTTTTCAGTGTCATCTATTTTTCCATCAATTAGCGATAATGCGATCAGTGCTTTGATATGTCCAAAGCGGTCATCCTTAGATCGTGATCGAAATAAATCAAAGAATCCCATAGTAACAATTAATTTGTTGATGTCTGTCTCAGCTCCTACGACAGGTATTACAAAAAAAGAAAGTGTGGAGATGATTCCCGTTTATCAATCTGAAGGTTGTGGTATGACCTAAGCAAAAATAAACGATACAATGCCCCACACTTGGATAGTATGGGGATAGGTACGCTGAATGCGTACAGCCACATAGCTATACAAGAAATGAGTGTTGCTCATCATCCTTTTGCTTTTGAAAACTACCACATTTTCAGATTAGGACTTACGAAAAACACTTTCAATATGTCTGCTATTTATCCAATAGCACTACAAATTTAGAAAATATTTCCCAAACGAACAACACTCTCAGGGACATTGTTTGGAGAGAATACAAAAAATCACCTCTCGTTATTAGGCGAAAGGCGAAATCTTAGGGGGACCTTTTAGATTGAATTTGGGCAGCGAGGAGGGAAACAAACCATTGGGCGATTAGGAAGTTTGCAACAAAGGCGTGTCCACGATAGATATGGACACGCCCTTGTTAGTCGGTATGATGCTAATTCGTTACTCAGGGTTAGAGATTGGACGACCCATATATGGGTTGGCTGCCACAGGACCTGTGTAGCGTACATTAATATTCTGCTGGTGTGTACTTACGATATTGATGATGAAGTCGTAGCCACCAGGGATATGCTTAACCTCGATAGTACCTGAGTGTAGGTGTGACTCGGTGCCGTTGATGTCGAGGTTGCTGGCATTATGGTTTGAGTCGATATAGTAACCATTGTCGTTCTCATCGCCACCTACGTAGTAGACACCCTCAGGGATGATTGAACCTACAGGATCTACGCCACTGTAGAACTCTACGTTGATAATCAAGCTCTTAGATATAAAGAAGACTGCAAAGTTTCGGACATCGTAGTCGTAGAAGTGAACACCCTCAACCTTTGTCCAAGCAACCTCCTCCTTAGGCATTGTGCCAGCATCAACAACCCATACGAGGCTGTCGCTCTCGCGGAAGTAGATGTCGTACTTAGCCTCGGCATCGCAGTTCACGGTGATACTCTTGTCGCCTCGAACAACCTTGATAGCCTTATTTGTCTCGAAAGTACCCTCGGCACAGTAGGTATTGTTGTTGCTGTTGTAGAGTGTGAAGGTACCCTCTGCACCAAGCACGATATCCTTAGCCACGAGGAATTTGTTCTGTGTGTTCATTCTTACCTCTGTTTGGCCAACAGCTACGTACCAAGCAATCTCACCTGGCTTGAGGGCTTCGGTAGCCTCGCTTGGGTCAGTACCCTCGCTCATAATATAGTATTTTGTAAGAGACTCGTTGAGGTAGATGTCGTAGGTGCCATCCTCCTTTACGCGGATGCTGCTACCAGCCTTAACGGTGTCGTAAGAGTAGTTGGCCTCGCAAGGAGCACCTGCGCTACCGAAACTCTCGGTGTAGGCACCATCCTTCACAAACATAAAGGTATCGGTAGCTTTGAGTTCCAAACCCTTAACTCCGTAGTAGCCACCCTCCAAAGGCATAGAGAGTACGCTCTGCAAGTCCCAGTTGTTGGTGAAAGAGCCTACGATGCCCCAGCCCTGGATAGCCACAGGTGCCTCAGCACCAGCCTGCTTGATGGTTACCTCCTGCTTGAGGTCGTTGTAGCTTACGGTGATGACAGCGCTACGCTCCTCCTCGTTCTCGTTCGAAGCTACGCTGTAGGCGATGGTTGATGCGGTAACATCGCCAACGGTGATCCACTCAGCCTCGGTAGAAGCGGTTGCAAGAGCCTCCTCCACGGCATTCTCCAAGGTGTATGCGATAGTTGCCTCGCCACCCTCGGCAGTGAAATTAACCTCCTTCTCAGAGGTTACGCTTAGGGTAACAACGTCTGGGGTTGGACCATCTGGGGTCTCAACGGGTTTCTCGCAAGATACGAGTGCCAAAGGCAATGCGAGAAGTAAATAGAAAAGTTTTTTCATAGTATTGGTTTATTTATTAGTGATTATTTCGAAAAAAATCAAAATATATAGCAAAGTTAGTGAAAATAAATTTAATAATGAAACTTTTTTGCATAAATAAGTAGCCCTACAAAAAAGTAAGGGACTGCTCCTCGTATAGAGCAGTCCCTCTTGCTGTAATAGTCTCTCGACTATTTCTTCTCGGTCTTAGCCTCAGCCTTAATCTTAATCTTTGAGAAGGCCTTAACCAAAGCCTCGTTATTGGTCTTTGCTGGGTCGTAAGTTACGGTCACGGTCTTAGTGGCAACATCGACCTGAACATCCTTCACACCCTTCTCGTATGGGATGGTGTTGGTTACCTTCTTTGCGCAACCTGCGCAGTCGATATCGGTTGCGAACTCTACTGTTACGCTCTTCTTTACAGCGTTCTTAGGCTCCTGAGCATTAGCGATGCCGATGCCGAAAAGTGCTACGAGGCACATCAATACAATCTTCTTCATAGTTTATAGGTTTTACTTAATTAACGTATTGGTTATATCTTTTATTGTTTAGTATATGTTGAGGCGTAGGCCGATGTAGAACTTGCGACCCATCAACGGACCCCATACCTGCGATGAGTTGAAGCCCTCGGCGTATGGTGTGTTACCACCCACGATAGGTAAGTTGCCGTGGCCGTTAGTACCCTGCAAGTAGTTTGCGATATTCTCGCAACCGAGGTATAGGGTGAGGTTACTTATCTTGTAGCTTACCTGGGCAAAGAACATAGGGTAGATAGGCGAGAGGGTAGGGTTTGCTATAGCCTTTTCAATGTCGCCCTTTAGCTCTGGCAGGCGCATAGGGCCATTGAGCTGTGCAGTAACGTCGAACACCCATCGCTGTACGGCATACTGGATGTTGATAAGGCCCTTGTAGCGCGATGTTAGAGGGCGCTCCACAAGGTAGTTCTTGCCGTCGCGCTCCACGGTCATCTTTGCATTGGTATAGCGGAAGGTAGCAAAGAGGTCGAAGCCACGGAAAGGAGTCCAGTTGAAGTCGATCTGGTAGTTGTCGGTGAACGAGCGCTCCTTAGTATTATATATAAGTATGGTATTGTCCGCAGTCTCCTGGTCGAATACCATAGTGTTGAAGAACTGCGTACGGAAGTAGTCCACGCTGATAGTCGCCTGGTCGTCACCCGCGAGGTTGAATGTCTGTGAGAGGCTACCACCAAAAGTTGCTGCTGCCTCCATATCATCCTTCAAACCATCAAGGTTGATAATCTCGCGCGAGGTGGTCATCATCCATATATTGTCGGTGATGAGGTTCTGACGACGGTAGCCCAAACCTGCCGAAGCACGCAAGGTGGTGCGTGGGGTGATGCTCCACTTGATATGTGTACGAGGGGTGATGAGGAGCTTGTTGCGTGCCTCCTCACTCTTGACGTAGTAGTCGTCGCTTGCCAAGGCGTAGTCGCCACGGATACCTGCCACCAACGAGAACTTCTCATCCAACTGGTAGGTGTACTCGGCAAAGATACCTGGCTCCATAAGTCTGCCGTTGTTGGTCAAGTTCCACACGTTGTTGTCGTCGTCCTTAGCGCCGAAGTGCGAGTATGTGTCGCCCATCATACGAGCGTAGAACGAAGCACCAGCGTTGAGCGAAGAGCGCTGTGTGAAGTAGTGTGCGTATGTGGCATTGAAGCGGAAGGTATTCTCCATAACATCCACCTTGCTACGGCCGAAGTATGAGTCGGTGAGGTAGTTGTCGTAGTCGAAGATCATCGCTACGTTGTTCTGGACTGCATCGTTAGGGTCGCCCGTGAAGGTGCGCTCGTATCCTACAGGGATACCGAGTTTGGCGTAGGCATTGATGTTGCGGTTGTGGATTGCCGAGCCGTAGGTATTAGACTCAAGGTTCTGCATCATCTCCTCGTAGAGATCCTTGGTGTAGCCCTTCTGGCCACCGAGGCGGTTCTCGTTCACCACCTTCCAGCCCCAGCGTAGCTGGATACCGTCGCTATTCTGCCACAACCACTTGTTTGCCACGTTTATCTGGTTAGCCTTAGGCATATCGGCAAAGCCGTCATTGTTCATATCGTGCTGAGCAGTATCCAATGAGCCGTGAGCCATAATTACGGTTGAGAGGCTCTTATCCTTGGTCAAAGGTATTGCCGACGATACGTTAATCTCGGGACGTAGCTCCGAATCGAAGTATAGGTTGAGGAAGAAACGCTCGTCGTCGGTAGGCTTGCGGTGCTCAAGGTTGATCTGGCCTGTGATAGCCTCGTGGCCTGCGGTCACGGATGCCACACCCTTAGAGACCTGAATAGAGTTGAGCCACATACCAGGGGTGTAGCTAAGTCCGTAGGTAGCACCTGCACCCTGCATAATAGGGCGGTTCTCGTCCAAGATCTGGGTGTATGTACCTGCCAGGCCAAGCATCTTAATCTGACGCGCTCCAGAGATAGCATCGCTATAACCTACAGTTACTGAGGCTGAGTTCTCGAACGACTCTGCCAATGAGCAACACGCCATCTTGCAGAGACCCGCGAACGATATCTGCTCCTGGCGAGCGATGCCCGTAGATTTCGAGTAGTTACCGCGCTGCTGTCCCTCCACAACGACCTCGTCAATATCAACTGCCGAGGGCTGTAGTGCGATATTGAGAGAGGTGATGCTCTTCTCCACCTCCATCTCCTTGATGTCGTAGCCGAGGTAGTCGATTACGAGGGTATCGAAGCCCGATACTCGCTTGATGGTGTAACTACCGTCGGTGGTTGTTGTAGCACCTGCGGTGGTGTTCTTCCAGTAGAGAGAAGCACCGATAAGAGGCTGATTTGTCGTAGCATCTGTTACGATACCCGAAAGCGAGCGCTGAGCCATCGCCAATGTAGGGAGACAAAGTACCAAAAAGAGTGTTATGATAATTGATTTTTTCATTCCTATTGTTAGGTTTAGTGAATATATTTCCGATTAAAGGATATAACTATGTTCTACTCCACGGTGTGTGAGTAGTACCCCAATAGTAATGGGGCCTAATTAGGCCAAGACGGGAGGGGCTCTAAGCCCAGAGGGGAGGCAGTGGGCCTCCAAGGGGGATGATATCCTCTCTGCCCACTCCACCGAGCGGAGGGCGATGAGGTTGTGCGACAACTCCTCCATCGTTGTAGACATCACCGCAGGGGCGAAGAGCAACGATGCGGCTAAGGCCGAACGTGAACCGTTGCGGTGCGACGAATCGATATAGTCGGTGTGGTTGTCACCAAGAATAGGGTGGTGATGGTCGCAACAATCCTTACCTATCGAGTGTTCGGTGTGGTGCTTGTCGCAGTAGTGGTAGTGAGGGTGGTGATGGTGGTGGTCACAGAGCAGGAGCGAGAGGGATGAGAGGGCAGTGGCAACGACATAAATCGCCACCAAGATAGATGCATATACCCTTCTTAATTTCGCCATTGTGCTACTAACTCTTTTACTCCAACAATCCGCACTCCTCGAGTTTGTCAATCCAATGCTGAGCATCACGCTGTGCTATCTGGTCGTCGATGCCGTAGTACTCGGTGAGTAGGTCGGCCACGCGGTTGGTGTCGAAGTCGCTACCCTCGACTCTCTGCCAGAGGTAAAGTGCACTCTCGTTGAGTGATATAATCTTTGTGAGGTCTTTGCCGTGCTTACCTTGCATAATCACGACATACTCACCTGCCATCTCTCGAACTTTGTACTGCTCCTTAATCTTCATAACCCTTAAGTATGAGGCTCATTTGGGGCAAAGGTACAAAAAATATTGTTATACAAAGTATAAATCTTAGAAATTTTGTAACTTTGCACTATGCAAGCGCAAAAAAATGGGACAACGCCACTCGGCGTGGAGGAGATTTTGTACCAAACGTGGGGCTATAAGGAGTTCCGCCCAAGGCAGCGTGAGATTATCGACAGCATCTTGGCGGGGCGCGATACCCTTGTGCTTATGCCCACGGGTGGTGGTAAGTCGCTCACCTATCAAGTTCCTGCGCTTCTGTTCGAGGGCTTGACCATTGTCGTCACGCCACTCATCGCCCTGATGAAGGATCAGGTGGACCAACTCCGTAGACGTAATATATCTGCCGTGGCGGTCCACTCTGGTATGGATCAACGACGCATAGAGATAGCCTTGGATAACTGTACCTACGGCGATGTTAAACTGCTCTATATTGCCCCCGAACGCCTTGCTACCGACGCCTTTAGGTTGCGTCTTAATCGTATGAATATAAGCCTTATTGCAGTGGATGAGGCACACTGTATCTCGCAGTGGGGCTACGACTTCCGCCCCTCCTATCTGCGTATAGCCGAGATTCGCCGTTATGCCCCCGATGCCCCTGTGTTGGCACTTACGGCTTCGGCCACGGAGTTGGTGTCGAAGGATATTATGCGCAACCTCGCCTTTAAGGAGGAGAATGTCATACGCACGAGTTTCTCGCGCCCCAACCTCTCGTATGTAGTCAGGGAGGTCGATGACAAGTTCGAGCATCTGATGCGTATCGTAAGGAATGTCGAGGGTACGGGAATTATCTATGTGAGGACTCGTGAGGGGTGTGAACAACTTGCTGAGCTCCTCAAGCGTGAGGGCGAGAGTGCCAACTTCTACCACGCAGGCTTGCCCGCCTTTGAGCGAGGGCTGCGTCAGGATGAGTGGGGTAGTGGCAAGGTGCGTATTATGGTGGCTACCAACGCCTTTGGTATGGGTATCGATAAGTCGGATGTGAGGTTTGTCGTCCATTTCTCGTTGTGCGACTCGCTTGAGGCCTACTATCAGGAGGCGGGCCGTGCAGGTAGAGATGGCAAGCGCAGTTATGCCGTTATGCTCACGGCTCACGACGACGCCGAGCGCATAGCCAAAATCTTTAAGTCGGAGTTTCCTCCGATTGCCGACATCAAGCGCATCTACGAACTGGTGTGCAACTATCTGCAAGTCGCCATAGGTGATGGTGCGGGAGCCTCGTTCCTGTTTAATATCTACGACTTCTGCCACAAAGCACGCCTCTCGGTAAACAATGTGATTAATGCACTCAAGATATTGGAGCACAACGATATAATGACTTTGGTTGCCGAGCAGGATAACCCTGCTAAGATGATGTTCTGTTGTAGTCGCGACTCGCTCTACAAACTCAATGTCGAGGGCAACGATATGGATCTTATGTTGCGCACCATACTCAGAATGTATAACGGCATCTTCACTATCTTCCGCACTATCAATGAAGACGATATCGCCTCGCAGTCGGGCCTAAGGCGAGAGCGTGTCCACGACCTTATGAAGATATTGTGGCGAATGAATATCATCCGCTATATTCCTGGCTCACACTCGCCAATGATTCTCTTCAATGTGGAGCGTCTGCCCGTAGCCGACATCTACATTGCGCCGAAGACCTATCACGACCGCTATACCTTGGCCTTTGAGCGCTTCGACAATATGTTGCGCTATGCGACCAATAGGGATGAGTGTCGCAGTGTGATTATAGAGAAGTACTTTGGCTCGGTGGATGCTGAGCCTTGTGGCGTCTGCGATGTATGTCTGAGTCGCCGCAAGAGGGGTACGCACGAGGATCTCGAAGAGTGCATTCTCAATATATTGAAAGAGAGTGAATTAAGTGTGAAAGAGGTGGTCTCTAAATTCACTATTAAAGATAGTGTGGTTGTCGAGCAGATGGATAAAATGTGTCACGAAGGTAAAATTTATATCACTTCGGGCGGAAAACTAAAAATTATTGAGTAACTTTGTCGTTTGCAATGGCGGTTAGGCCCTTTGGCGATAGCCCCATTGCCCAAGAAGGATAACCCAGAACTGTTAAATGGCATTTGAACGAACGATAGATAATGAACGACTCTCGGCGATGGAGGCTGCCCGCTTCCCTGGCCGAATAGTTATTGTCGATAGGGATGAGTTGGTCGAAGAGGCGTGTAACGACTTGATGCGTTATTCGGTCATCGGTTTCGACACCGAGACTCGCCCCTCGTTCCGTGCAGGTGTCTCATATAGGGTGGGCCTTTTGCAGTTGTCTACCCCAGAGGTGTGCTACCTCTTCCGTCTCTCGCACATACGCCTAAGTAATAAGATACTCAAGGTGTTGGGGTCGCGTCAGGTGCTTAAGGTGGGAGCCGATGTTACGGGCGACATACGCTCGTTACACGCCCTGCGTAACTTCCACGCCGACGGCTTTGTAGACCTTCAAGTGGAGGCCTCGCGTTGGGGCATTGAGGAGAAGAGTCTCCGCAAACTATCGGCCATAGTGCTTGGTATGCGAGTCTCTAAGGCTCAGCGACTTAGCAATTGGGAGGCAGAGGTCCTCACCGACCAACAGCAGGAGTATGCGGCTACAGATGCTTGGGTATGTCCTCTTATTCTGGAGCGTCTGCTTGCAGAACCTCCTGTGGTTGAGCGAGATATCACGATTATATCGTCGTTGCCACAGCCACATCCACAACAGCAGTCGCAGCCCGCAAAGCGTCGCCATCATCCGCGCCGACGCCACGACCATCGAGGCACACAACAAGAGAAGAAAGCATAGATAAAACATAATAACTATGGCAGAAAATATTACAACCATACACCTACGCCGAGGCAAGGAGGAGTCGCTACAGCGTTGCCATCCTTGGGTTTTTTCGGGAGCAATTGAGCGTATTACGGAGTGCGAGAAGCCTCTTACGGAGGGCGATATCGTCGATGTGGTGACTAAGCAGGGAGAGTTCATTGCGCGAGGTCACTGGCAGATAGGCTCTATTGCTGTGAGGGTGTTGAGCTTTGAGCGTGAGAGTATCGATCAGGCGTGGTGGAATCGTCGTATTGCCGAGGCCCGCAATGTGCGTGAGGCTCTTGGTTTGATTGGCAACGAGACTACGACTTGCTACCGTCTTGTTCACGGCGAGGGTGACCTGTTGCCAGGCTTGGTTATCGACGTATATGAGCGCACGGCAGTTGTTCAGTGCCACTCGGTGGGAATGTATCACTCGCGCCAGGCTATTGCCACAGCTATCCGCGAGGCATATGGAGAGGCTATCGAGGCTATCTACGACAAGAGTTCGCAGACCCTCCCTTTCAAGGCCGACTTGGGAGCTATAGATGGCTACTTGTGGGGACGCTGTGCCGAGCGTGATAATGTGGTTTTGGAGAATGGTCTTAAGTTTAAGGTCAATTGGGAGGAGGGTCAAAAGACGGGCTTCTTCATCGACCAAAGAGTCAATCGTGATCTTGTGCGCCAATACTCTAGGGGACGCAAGGTGTTGAATACCTTCTGCTATACGGGAGGCTTCTCGGTGGCGGCTTTGGCAGGTGGTGCCAAGGAGGTTGTCTCAATCGACCTTTCGGAGCGCGCGGTGAAACTCGCTGAGGAGAACGTACGCCTAAACTTCGGTCAGGAGGCAAACCATACGGCTATCGCTACGAATGCTGTGGAGTATCTGCGAGATATCGATTCGGACTACGACCTTATCATCCTCGACCCTCCAGCCTTCGCTAAGCACCATAAGGTGTTGGGCAATGCGTTGCAGGGCTATAAGAAGATTAATGCTCGTGCGTTGGAGAAGATTCGCCCAGGAGGTATCCTCTTTACCTTCTCTTGTTCACAGGCTGTTAGTCGCGACCTCTTCCGCACAACAATCTTCACGGCAGCAGCCATAGCACGTCGTAAGGTGCGCATCATTGGTCAGCTTACTCAGCCTGCCGACCACCCAATCAATATCTACCACCCTGAGGGTGAGTACCTCAAGGGCTTGGTTGTCTATGTTGAATAATTAAGAAAACGAGATAGTTATGAAGAGAATCATTGTAGCATTGGGAGCCGTAGTTGCGCTCTCGGCTTGCTGTAATAGAGGTGGCGAGGCTGTCGTTATCGACGAGCAGAACCACTTGAACGAGGCCTACGACCTCAGCTATGAACTTGCCACTGCGGTCAAGGAGGCAAAGAGCTATGAGGAGTTTAAGGTGGCTGCCGACAATATTAAGGCTCATAAGGAGGCCTTCCGTGAGCAGATTGGTGGCGAGTCATACCAGATATTCCTTGAGGAGTCGAACCTGATACTTAGCGAGTAGCGCGAAGTCGCTCTTTAGTGTAAAACCCAAAAACGTAAGAAGAAAATGAAGAAGAATACAAAACAGCGAGTTGCGCTATATACATTCTATATACTCTTTGTTGTGTTGCTACTCTTGGGCACACGTTGCGAGTCGCGCGTACACTTGACCACTCCCGAAAAGGATGTTAAGCATATTGCTGAGCTTGCCGAGACGGTACATACTGAGGCCGATTTGCGTAAGGTGGAGAAACTTGCGTCGCAGTATGAGATTGCCTATCGCAAGAGCTATGGAGGTGCTAAGGCACTCTATTTTAAGTCGTTGTACGAGCCTATTGTCGATGAGGCTGGTGAGCGTCGTGCAGCCTTCCGTGCCGAGGAGGATATGATGAGGACTCAGGAGGAGTTGTTCGACTCGTCGCTCTCGGATATGGATAAGGCTTGGACTATGGAACTCGGTAGCGAGGAGCAGGAGCGACAGAAGATTGCTCAGAATAACGAGGTTATCGCCCAGAAGCAGGTTGCCCTTTTGGAGCAGATAGCTACGAAGGAGCAGTATGCTATGGATATTATAGATGCGGGTTATCCACAGGATATGCTCAATAAGCTTGGTGAGATGGAGGCGGCTATCGTCGTTGCCGAGCTGGAGATTGCCGAGGTGGAGCATAACAACTATATCATCGCCCTTGCCAACAAGTTGCAGAGAGGGTTGGACCTAAATGTTGTAGTTGAGGAGGCTTGCGATTGTGAGTGCGATTGCGCGGAGGAGATCTGCCAGGAGTAGAGCCTAACGCATTGTAAATATGGTGGGAAGCATAGTCGATGTTTCCCACTTTTTTTTGTGCTGTAGCACAATTTTATCGCAACACTATTGCAAGTGGCAGATATTTGATTATCTTTGTAATGTCGAAATTTGTTTTCATCCAGACCGGTGCGTAAGGTTAATGGTAAAAATGTGGCACTGAGTGGGTTGTGAGCAGGTTTGAGATAAGAAAAGAGATAGAAACGACTACTAAATTAAAGGGAATATGAGAAAACTTTTTGCACTTTTTGTGATGGCCTTGCTTTGCTTTGTGGCTTGTGAGTCTGACATTACTGGCGACAACGTCAATAACGATGGCTCGACCATTGTTACAAACCACCTTTCGGTTGCTTCGGACTCGATTATCCGAATGACCTATTTGGGAGGCCAGGCGACTATTAGCTGCACCATTGAAGAGCCTTGTGAGGGTGTGGAACTCACAGTCGCAACAGATGTCGATTGGATTGATTACGAGATATCTCAAAATGCGGTGACGCTCACCATCGAGCCTAATGCCGACTATCAGCAGCGTGTTGGAGTTGTTACGCTTACCTATGGCGAGGAGGTCGTTGAGGTCTTCGTTGAGCAGAGTGGCAAATTGGCCGAAGACGAGGTGCGCCTTAGCCTGTTGTCGGAGCGCAAGATGACTTTTGATGCTGATGGTGGTAGTGGAGAGATTCGCTATAGCCTTGAGACCTATGACGCGGAGGCTGTGGTTGAGGTAGAGGCCGATGCTGAGTGGGTCGGCGAGTTCGTCGTTGAGGCCGATAAGGTGGGCTTTGTCGTTGCGAAGAACACTACCATTGAGCAGCGTACTGCCCGTGTCGTTTTGAGCTATAAGTCGGAAAGTGTTATGGTGACCATCATTCAGGATGGTATCTCTAATGAGGTGGTACTCGATGCCAAGAGAAGAATCATCGAGGCTGGCGAGGCTGTGGAGTTTGTGGCAATGCAGGCAAATGAGGATGTAACGGCTGTGGCTAAGTACTTCGACTACTACACCAGAGAGGAGGTCTCAAATCCATATACTATTGCCGAGGCTGGCGAGCGTGTCTTTTATGCTACATGCAATGGTGAGACTTCTAAGGTCTTGACCATCAACATTATTCCTGCGGGTTCACCTGCCTTCCCAGAGGATAGCGACCCTGAAAACTTTACCTTCAAGCACCGTATGTTGCTTATCGACCACACAGGCACAGATTGTGGATACTGTCCGCTGATGATGGAGTCGCTAAAGAGTTTGAGCGAGAATGAAGAGTATAACGATACCTATAATATCGCTATGGCCCACTCTTTCAATACGGATGATAAGGCCTTCACGCTCGCCTCAAGAACGCTTTTCAACTTTTTCAATAAGACAACCAAGATAGCAACGGGATATCCTACCCTTACGTTCAACTATTGGTATAAGAATTCGGCAAACTCAAGTCTCAACTATATCTACACACATCTGAAGAATAATATCCTTGAGAGCCAGAGTGTTGCGGCGGCAGTCTCAACGGCAGTCAAGGGTGATGATGTGCTTGTCAGTGTGGCATTGAAGTCGGAGCGCGACCGTACCTATAAGATAAATATCTTCTTGCTCGAAGACGATATCTATGACTACCAGAATGGAGCGAGTGAGAACTGGATGCACTACCACGATAATGCACTACGTCTAAGCTACTATACCCTCGACTATACCGACATCTCTGGTGGCGAATGGGGCTATGTCGGAAAGAATAGCACCACCTACAAGGTGTTTACTATGCCTACCGAGTCGTCGTGGGTGAAGAGTAACCTCAAGGTGTTGGTGATTATCGCTGCGCAGAACTCCGACAACAAGTACGAGGTGGTGAATACTACGATGTGTCCAATCAATAGTAGTGTTCCGTTTGATTATAAATAGAGAGTACAATAACCTAAAAATCAATAACTACAATGAAAAAACTTTTTACCCTTATTGCACTTTGTGCAATGGCGTTTGTCGCCTGCGACAACACGGATGATGGCCCAACTGGAGGCACATCTAACCATAATTTACAGCTTAAACTTGCCTCAGAGTCTGTGATGCACTTTGGCGTAGAGGGAGGTCAGGGCCAGATTAAGTTCGATTTGGTGGAGGCTGAGACTGAGGCTCAGGCAACTCGCTTTTCTCCAGTTGAGCCTCCTATGCCTGAGGCATCTGCCAAGGCTGATTGGGTTACAGATGTACGTATTGGCGATGGTGTAGTAGACTTTGTTGTAGCGGCTAATGATGCTGAGGAGCGTAGTACGTCGATTACGGTGAAGTATGGAACTCAGAGTTTTATCGTTATGGTTATGCAGGATGGTGTTGTGTTGCCAGACGTAACATTCAACCCTACACACCTTGGCGGTACCTACTATGGTAAGATGCGTACCCGTGGTTTCGACTACTTTGTTATCTTGTCGGATATGCAGCCTAAGGCAGTCACTTCTAAGCCAAGCAACGCTACAGAGTACCGTTTTGACATCTATGCATCTGAGGGTTCTGCCTTCAATAGCACTCACCGTGTGCCTGTAGGTACCTATAAGTTGGATCTTACTCGTTCTGGCGAGCCAGGTACTATTGACGGCTTCAAGGATTGTAGCTACTTGTTTGATGCTAACTACAATGTCACTACGTACCGCGATGCTACGGTAGTTGTCACCGAGGATAGCATCATCGCTGATGTAACCCTCACAAATGGTGAAATCCACCACGTAGAGTATCACGGTAGTACAGTGATGGAGGACTATAGCGAGCCTACCTACGCTGATGTTTACCCTGTAAGTCAGTACACTTCTGACATCAACTTCAATGTGACAGGTGGTTATATCTCAGCCTATTACCGTGGCGACTATTTCGGTATCGGTATGGATAACTGGTTCTTGCATATGATCGAGCAGAAGGCAGGCTTCTCTGGCGTCTACCTCCTCTTCGACTTCATCGTTCCTAAGAGTGTAGGTGGTTGGGAGAATCAGCAGGGCTTCGTTGGTGAGTACAACATCTTCACTGAGACCCCTTCAGACTACTCATATACCATCGGTGCAGGTCGTCTCCGTGATGATAGCCTCCAACTTTATGCTTGGTACCTCAATTGTGTAGGTGGTCAGGTAGATATGTCTCAGGCTGCTCCTCTTAGAGGTGGTACCGTAAAGGTTGAGAGCACTGGTGGTAACAACTACAAGGTTACGGTAGATAGTTTCGACGATAACGGCAATAAGATTCAGGGTACCTTCGAGGCTGTCCTCGGTGACTACGATAACCAGAGCTGCGACTAATCTTCGAAGTTAGTCACGCTTGTTAAAGCCAAAAAAGAAGAGTCTGTCCTTTCGGGCAGGCTCTTCTTTAGTTTAATGGCGTTCCTCTGGTTAAAATCGGGCGAATGTGCGCCAAGATGTGTTGGTCTCGGCCATAGCCTCTATGGCGTCGGGAAGTTGGTGGAAGAGGTCGAGGCCTGTCCACTCTTCTATTAGGTCTACCGAGGTGGCGTAGTTCTCGAAGGTGTCGGTATAGGTGCGGTGCTCAAACCAAAAACCGATGGTCGTAGCATCGCTCACAGCACCTGTGGTGTCGTAGTGTAGCTTTAGTGCCACCTTGTAGAAGTAGTTAGGCACGGGGACACGACGCAAGTCATCCTTTGCCGAGGTATAGGCTATCTCACACCCCTCGTCGCCCTTGGCGAAGGCGATACCCGTAACTATGTATAGGTCATTCTCCCTGGCCTCTATCTGGAGCGCGTTCTCAAGGCTCTGCCAGATGCCACCGTTGAAGCGGTTTTGTATCTGTGGTACGGAGTTGGTAACATAGAATGTCTGCTCCTGCATCTCGCGGTTGCCATTGCGCGAGGCATTGGGGATGAGGTGACCGCGTGAGTAGTCGTCGTTGTAGCTACGGTAACAGAGGTTTATCTGATCCGAGGTGCTTAGCAAAGGGTTGTAGTACCAACGACTTGGGCGCTTTAGTTCGCCCATATAGCGACCCGATAGGGGGTAGGCAACCCAAAGGGTTGTGAGTCGCTCGAAGTCGTAACAGAGGGTGTAGTTGCGCTCACCCTCCGAGAGGATGGTTATTACCTCAGTGTCGCCGTTGGCAACCCCCTTGGGCATCTCATACCAGATGTCATCCTTAGTCTGCGTTGTTGCTACGCTCTCGGTTATGGTGCTATCCGTTGCCGATGAGTGGAACTTATTTGCCACGATGAGTGCTATCAATAGCACAATTACTACGAGATATATTCGTTTCATAGATGGTTTATTTGGGTTAAAACTGCGACAAAGGTAACATATTTTTTTCGATGTGCAGAGGGTAGTTTAGTAGATAAGAGATATAAGAATAGATATTTTTTTGTACCTTTGTATGGTAAATGCTCAAGAGATGAAGATAGGCGTAATATCAGATACACACAACACCTTTGATGCTCCGCTGAGGGAGTTCCTCGAACCTTGCGACGAGATATGGCACGCAGGCGACTTCGGCTCGGTGGAGGTTGCCGATGCCATTGCTGAGTTTAAGCCTCTTAGGGCGGTCTACGGCAATATCGATGGTGGCGTTATGCGACGTATGTTCAACGATGTAAACCTCTTCGAGGTTGAGGGAGTTAAGGTGCTGATGACCCACATTGGGGGCTATCCTCGCCACTACTCGCCTAAGGCCTTGCAACATATTCACGCCTCGCAACCAAAACTATTCATCGCAGGACATTCACACATACTGAAGGTTATCTACGATCCAGTCTACGATCTGCTACACATCAATCCTGGTGGTGCGGGAAAGTATGGTGTTCACGCCGTGCGCACGGCAGTACGCTTCGATATCGTAGATGGTGATATACGTAATCTCGAAATTGGTGAATGGCCAAAATAGTTGATAGATAATAATTTAGGACTATGAAAAAGATGCTTCTATACGTAGCGATGCTACTAATAGCCTCGGTGGCCGTAGGTCAGGAGGTTGATAAGACTACGTTCCATTATGCGACCCATCAGGGTCAAGAACTATTGCTCGACCGCTATAGCGTGGAGGGTGGCGACGAGGCGCGCCCCTGTATGATCTTTGCCTTTGGCGGAGGCTTCGTGGGCGGTCAGCGCGACCATGAGTACTACTCTATCTACTTTGATCGTCTCGCCAAGGCGGGTATCGTCGTGGTGTCGATTGACTACCGCTTGGGACTTAAGGATTTGCCCTCGGATATAGGCATAGTAGGAATGATTGGCAAGATGCAAAATGCTGTAACTATTGCAGTTGAGGATATATATTGCGCCACCAATTTCGTTGTTGCCAATGCGGAGTCGTGGGGTGTAGATACTTCAAAAATTATGCTGTCGGGTTCGAGTGCTGGTGCTATCGCCTCGCTTCAGGCCGAGTGGATGAGGTGTAATGGTGATGAGCGTGCTACGGTACTCCCCGCTGGTTTCCGCTATGCAGGTGTGGTGTCGTGTGCTGGAGCTATCTTTACGGCCCACGGCAAGCCTAAGTTTGATACCGTGCCAGCCCCTATGCTCCTCTTCCACGGAACCTCCGATAGCAACGTGCCCTATAACAAGGCTTCGGTGATGGGCGTAGGCTTCTATGGCTCGAAATATGTGGCTAAGCAGTTGAAGAAGATCGATGCACCATACTACTTCTATTCGGCTGAGTATGTGGATCATATCCTTGCTGGTACACCCCTTTGGGAGAGGTGCGACCTTATCCTTCAATTTATTGAGGATTATGTCATCGAGGGTAGACCCTACCAGCAGGAGTGCGTGGAGAAGAGGGTAGGTGCAGAGCGTCGCCCAACACGTTTTACCGTAAAAGAGTACCTCTCGACAAACTATAAGCGCAAGTAGTACGTTTTGTTGTTACGGAAATAATTCGTAACTTTGCGTGATTATTTAATAATTTGGAATGGGATATCTAAAGATTATATTCTACGGCATCTTAGCCTTTATCGAGCGCAGACCCATATTTTGCCTTATGCTCCTGCTTTTGGCAATCTTTGCCCCCTTTGTCTTCAAGTGGATGGCGTGGGTGTTGTTGGGCCTCCTCTGCCTCGCGGCTATCGGCATAGGCATCGCTGTTTGGCGATATAAGAGGATGCAGCGTCAGCTTGAGGAGCAGATGCGACAGGCGGGAGGTGGCTTCGGAGGGGCAAATCCCTTTGGTGGAGCTAACCCTTTTGGAGGTGCAAACCCTTTTGGAGGAGCTAATCCCTTCGGAAATATGGGTGGAGCGAACGGTATGACCTTGGAGGAGTTTGTGCGCCAGATGACCAGCCAGGCTGATGCTCGCCAGCAGACAAAGAGTCAGAACGAGCAAAAGAAGAGCAGTAAGAAGAACGATGTGGACTCTTCGGAGTATGTTGAATTTGAGGAGATTGACTAATCTCCGTGTACCCAAATAAAGATAAAGATGATTTCTCTGTTCGAACAAATAGGACGCTACTTCCAACTCTTGGGTAAGGTCTTTTCTCGCCCTGAGAAGTTGAGTATCTACCGCCGACGTATATGGTTCGAGATTGAGGCCTTGGGCTTTAACTCCATCTCGCTCACGGCCATCATCTCGGCATTTATCGGTGCCGTAGTGGCCCTTCAGATGGCCATTACCCTTGAGTCTCCATTCATCCCTAAGTTTATGATTGGCTACGCCACACGTGAGGTTATGGTTTTGGAGTTCTCCTCTACGGTTGTTGCTCTGATCTTGGCTGGTAAGGTAGGCTCAAATATCGCATCCGAGATTGGTACTATGCGTATTACTGAGCAGATCGACGCCCTTGAGATTATGGGTGTGAACTCGGCCTCGTACCTCATCCTGCCTAAGGTTGTGGCTACGGTGTTGTTCTTCCCCTTGCTCACACTCTTCAGTATCTTTGTCGGTATCGTGGGTGGTTATGCTATCGCCTATCTCACAGGAATTATGCTTCCGGGTGACTATATCGAGGGACTCTTCTACTGCTTCGAGCCATTCTCCTTCACCTATGCCTTGGTTAAGGGTGCAGTCTTCGCCTTCATCATCACCTCTATTTCTGCCTTTTGTGGTTACTACGCTAAGGGTAACTCGTTGGAGGTGGGCCGTGCCTCGACCCGCGCCGTTGTGGCGAGTTCCATTACCATTATGATTTTTGACCTTATTCTAACACAGATAATGCGCGTATGATTCGAGCCGACCATATATCGAAGACCTTTGATGGCCGTACCGTTCTCGACGATATCACCGTTGAGTTCGAAACAGGTAAGACCAACCTTATAATTGGTCGTAGTGGATCGGGTAAGACCGTGTTGCTCAAGTCGTTGGTGGGACTCCACGACGTCGATTCGGGCAAGATCTTCTTCGACGATGTCTGCTATACGGATCTTAATTTCAAGCAACGCAAGGATATCCGCAAGGATATAGGTATGATATTTCAGGGAGGTGCCCTGCTCGACTCCTCTACCGTGAGGGAGAATGTGCGCTTGCCGTTGGACCTCTTTACCGAGATGAGCGAGGGCGAGAAGCGCGACAGAGTAAACTTCTGCTTGGAGCGTGTCCGTCTTGTGGGTGCCGACCACCTCTACCCATCGGAGTTGAGTGGTGGTATGGTCAAGCGTGTGGCGATTGCTCGTGCCATTGTGCTTAATCCGCGCTACCTCTTCTGCGACGAGCCTAACTCAGGTCTCGACCCCCAGACATCTGTGGTCATCGATAACCTTATCCACGACATTACCAAGGAGTTCAATATCACAACGATAATTAATACCCACGATATGAACTCGGTGATGGAGATTGGCGAGAAAATTGTCTATATCCACGAGGGTAAGAAGTGGTGGGAAGGCTCGAAGGATAATATCCTTGAGGCCGAGAATCAGGAGTTGAACGATTTCGTTTTTGCTTCGGCAATGGCAAAAAGAGCGAAATCTACAGTGAAATTGAGGAAATAGCACCTCGATCATATTAAGAATTTTTAATTTTTCTTGCTAAGTTAGATTAAAAATTATAAATTTGTATCTTGAAATATTGTAATAGCGATATTCAGCAAATTATCTATTAATTAAATACATAAAGAGTTATGATTAAGATTGGTATTAATGGCTTTGGTCGTATTGGCCGTATGGTATTCCGTGCTGCTTGCTCACAGGCAGATAAGTTCCAGGTTGTAGGTATCAACGACCTCTGCCCAGTAGACTACTTGGCATATATGCTCAAGTACGACACTATGCACGGTAAGTTCGAGGGTACTGTAGACTACTGCACAGAGTCTAACGTGTTGATCGTTAATGGCAACAAGATTCGCGTCACTGCAGAGAAGGATCCAGCACAGTTGAAGTGGAACGAGGTAGATGCAGAGTACGTAGTAGAGTCTACAGGTTTGTTCCTCACAGCAGAGAAGGCACAGGCTCACATCGCTGCTGGTGCTAAGTATGTAGTTATGTCAGCTCCTTCAAAGGATGATACCCCAATGTTCGTTTGCGGTGTAAACACCTCTGAGTACGCTGGTCAGCAGATTGTTTCTAACGCTTCTTGTACTACAAACTGCTTGGCTCCTATCGCTAAGGTTTTGAACGACAACTTCGGTCTTGTAAATGGTCTTATGACTACTGTTCACTCAGTGACTGCTACTCAGAAGACTGTTGATGGTCCATCATTGAAGGACTGGCGTGGTGGCCGTGCTGCTTGCGGTAACATCATCCCATCTTCTACAGGTGCTGCAAAGGCTGTAGGTAAGGTTATCCCAGCGTTGAAGGGTAAGCTTACAGGTATGTCTATGCGTGTTCCTACTTTGGACGTATCAGTTGTTGATTTGACTGTAAACCTTGAGAAGCCTGCTACTTACGAGGAGGTATGTGCTGCTATGAAGAAGGCATCTGAGGGCGAGTTCAAGGGCATCCTTGGTTACACTGACGAGGCTGTTGTATCATCTGACTTCTTGGGTGATGCTCGCACCTCTATCTTCGATGCTACTGCTGGTATCGCTATCAACGAGACCTTTATGAAGGTTGTTTCTTGGTACGACAACGAGTGGGGTTACTCAAACAAGGTATTGGATCTTATCGCAGTAATGAAGGCTTACAACAAGTAATCCCTCGGCTACGGAGATTTATCCAAATAGAATGGGCTGTCAAAGCGTGACAGCCCATTGTTTTTTTGCATCATTACCAAAAATAGCCTTTTTTAGTAATTAAAAGAGGATGGCGATAACCACTCACCATCCTCTCTATCGTATGTTGTATCAATTATTGCCCCTATAGCAACTTCTCTATGGCTCTCTCCACAGCCGTCATATCTGCCGTAGGCTCGAAGCGTGCCACTACATCGCCGTCGCGGTTGATGAGGAATTTCGTGAAATTCCATTTGATGTCCGAGGTCTTGTCGTAGTCGGGATTTGCCTCGCGTAGCTTAGTGTCGAGAATCTCGCTGAGCTTATGCCCCTTGTCGAAACCATTGAAGCCCTGCTCGGCCTTCAGCCAGGTGTAGAGTGGCAACTCGGTCGGGCCATTCACCTCGCTCTTCTTCATCTGCGGAAACTTAGTTCCGTAGTTTAGTTGGCAGAATTTTGTTGTCTCCTCGTCGCTTTCGGGCGACTGACCACCAAACTGGTTGCAAGGGATGTCTATAATCTCGAAACCATTCTCGCGGTAGTTTTCGTATAACTTTTCAAGCTCGGCATATTGTGGCGTGAAACCACACTTGCTCGCCGTATTCACCACCAGCACCACCTTGTTCTTGAACTTAGCCAAATCTACCACCTCACCGCTCTGATTCTTAATCTCAAAGTCGTAGAGTCGTCTCTTTGTCTTGCGCTGAGTGCAACAGCACTCCCTCTTTTTTATATCCATATTCTCTATTGTTTTATATCTATTCCTCTTGTTGCAATTACTATTCCGCTGCAAAGATATAGATAAATTCTATAACACAGCACGACTATATCGATTATTTCTATAATATATTTTTATGGCCCTATAACATAAATAAATAGTTTCTCTGCTTGTCTCCGAAATATCCTTTTAATATGCCCTACGATGAAACTATTTTTTAGGGTGTTAAACTCTGTAAAAATCAGGCCCTTATTATCAATAAGTTACATCCTCAAAAGTTAAACTCTCGATTTGGAGATTAAACTATTATTTAGTAACTTCGCCCAATAAAAGAGTATTTCCACCCCAATATGCCGATGAAACGACTTGCTAAATACGTCGTGTTACTGCTCTTGCCACTCTTTGTTGTTGCGTGTGGTGGTCGAGAGATTGACGCAAAACTCGATGTTGCCGAGGCAGTTATGTCCGAGCGCCCCGACTCTGCCCTAACCATACTACGCACCATTGATGCCGATAAGTTATACAGCCCCTCGCGCAAGGCTCGTTATAGTCTTTTGTCTGTTCAGGCAGATGATAAGAACTTTATCGATTCTACGGATGATACTACTATTAGGTATGCCCTCGATTACTATGAAGATAGCGATGACGACTACCGTAAGATGTTATCCTATTACTATCTGGGTCGTATACAGAGTAATAATAACCAAACTATTGATGCTTTATGCTCATTCAATAAGGCAGAGGAGTTGATTGAGTGTTGTGATGATTACTATGCTATTGCATTGATTCATATGCAAATCAGCTTTATATATAGAGGTATGTTTGATTTCGAGAAGAGCTACCACTATCTTCTTAAAGGTAAGGAGTACTACGAAAGAGCAGGGAAGACGAGATTGATGAGATATGCACAGCAGAACGTAGGACAGGCGCTGATTTCGCTATTTAGATATGATGAAGCGGAGCGAGAGTTAAAAGAGGCCCTTGCTTGGTCAATGGCCGAAGAAGATAACGAATTGTATACCTGTTGTACTAACGAACTTTTTAAATTATATCAAGCTCAAAGACAATTTGATAAGGCTATAGAGTTATATGAGGAGTATGTCTACAATAAAAATATAAATAATCTTAAAACAGCAGTGACTACTGCTCAGTACTATGCCTTTATCGGTCGCTGTGATATCGCTGCGATGTATGTGGATGCAGCGCTAAGTATTTCAGCAACACATCGTGACTCCATTATAGTAAAACATCTTGATTACAATATCAGTAAGAATAATGGAGATTACGAGAGGGCACTGACGTTATATGAAGATATAATGAACGAGCAGGATTCTGTTGTTCGTAGCGCTTTATCACATCCGATTGAGACAATGCAACGTGACTACTTTAAGTCAGTTGCTGATTATAATAGGCTCAAGGTGGAGCATCAGCGTTTTATTATCTTCGGTGCGATAGTTTTCGTAGTTGTTATTTCTCTTTTATTTTATGTATATATAAGGAGTAAAAATGCACAAGTTCAGCACTATATGGAAATGGCTTGTGATATGAGGACTTCGCTCTTTATTCAGGAAAACAATATGGGCGAGATAGTGTCTACTATGTCATCTATGCAGGAGCAAATAGCATCGCTCTTTTCACGGCAATATAGTCTGATAGATAAATTATGCTCTACATATTATGAGACACATAGCAGTAATACAACAAGAGATGCTATCTACAAGCAGGTAAAGAGTGAGATAGAGCGTCTAAGTGTAGATGTTAAGTATATCCGAAACCTCGAATCGATAGTTAATCAGCATAAACAAAATGCCATTGCTATCTGCAGAGAACAAGCCCCAGAATTAACTGAAATGGAGGTGAGAGTGCTGATTTATTTACTTGCAGGATTCTCTGCAAAGGCAATAAGTATATTTACAAATGACTCTGTAGGAAATATATATACGAAAAAAAATCGTCTTAAAAATAAATTGCGCACCATTAATACCCCTGAAATCAATTCAGTGTTGCAATTGCTATAATAAATCACTGATTATCAATATGGTATGCCCAGTACGTAAGTGCTGGGCATATCTTTTTGCCTAACATCTTGATTGACAGTTGGTTATAGAATCTGTTAGATTTTCTGAACTCTAAGATGTGTTTAAAATGCTGAAATTCAAGACTTTAAGAGAGAAGTTTGTAAGGCGGTTTTTTAGCCATTTCTTAGTTTGTTTGCATTATTAGGCATAACTTTGCTACAAGTAAATTCTCTAAAATTATCTTATATGAAACGTATTTTTTTTATCTGTGCATTAGTTGCGACATTAGTTTGTTTTTGTATTTCTCCTTTATTAGCACAAAAGCCAATAGTGGCAAGTAAGCCCACAGGATCTGTACCTATTATTATCGTATCAGACCAATACGACAACAATGAAAATAATCGCTCTTTATTGCCCGATGTTGAGGCATATTTTCTAATGGGAGAAGTTACCTTCTTATTCAATCGTAATATAGGTAATGCTGACATATATATCCAGAATCTTTCAACACTTGATATGATTGCTATTAGTGTGAATGGATGTGGTTTAGTAAATGCCTACGTTGGTAACGAAGAGGGCGTATACGATATTGTTATTGAAACAAACGACCAAAATTATTATGGCACGTTCGAACTTATTTAATATAGGTATAAAACAATGTTTAACTTTTAAAAATTTTATGGTATGAAAAAGTATTTTATTATCTTTACAATGGCTGTAGTGGCTATTAGTACGATTTCTTGTGCAGAGGAGTCTCAGAAAGACGAGGTTGTCTTGGAAGCGTATGATAGTGAAATGTATGCAAACTACGTTGAGATGATGTCGATTGTGGAGGAAGATGAGGCTTTTGCCGAGTTAAATGAGCAACTTCTACTATTGGCCCAGGAGTATCCAACTGAGATAGTTTGTCCTCGAGCATCAGTGAGAGTTTGGTTAAGATCAATTGTTCTCGGTGATATAATAGGTGCGTGTATCGGAGGTGGTACTACCTGGAACCCAGTGAGTATTGTCCTTGGTGCTGTGTTTGGATCAATTAAGGCGGCTATAATAGTGGCTAGACAAGATAATGGAGAGAGGTATCGCCCCAGAAGACAGTCATTAGATCCTAACGTAAATACAAATACTATTCAGGGAAGTGCGGAATATTCAGGTTATATGCACAATATTATTGTTAATGATACGTTTGATGAATTAGGAGCCTATGTTTACCAGTATAACGATGATACTATTGTAACTTGTATTGCAGACAAAGCTTATGAACGTATGCATATTTCAGCAACGGAGTACCTTAGTTTCATAAATAGTTATGATCAGCGAAACAGGATTACAGATTTGATAAACTTGTATGATTCAGTTCCAAGTATCCAGCTAATGGATATGATTGTGGAGCAATATCCTAATAGAAGAAATGAAATAGAAAGTGTTTCTATTTTTTGCAATCAATATACAGGATATGAATATCAGGCGACTAAGGATAGCTATACGCAAGCTTATTTAAATACTGTTAGGCAGTCAAACATTTCGACAGAATCAAAAGATTATATTATTTCTGTCGTTCAAATTGCAAATTATAGCGATAAAATGTGGGAAGTAGATGAGAATTAAACAATAAAATTAAATAATAAGTTGATTATGAAACGTTTAGTCTTAACAACTCTTATGGTATTGGCCACTACGTTGACCTTTGCTCAGGAGGGTGAAGTGAGCAAGAATCTGAAACCTCGTTCGCGCGAGAGTTTTATGTCTATCGGTTTTGAAACAAGGGCGGGTGGTGCCTTAGGCAAACAGTATCGAGAGTTTAATCTATTGGATGTAGAGGCAAATTTTGGTTATCACTTTAATGATAGATGGTCACTCCACATCCCTTTTACGGCATCTACTGGTCTTTTCTACGGCTCAATGAACTTCACCGAACAGCTCTATCTGGGTCTCTCTGCCGAGTATAAGGCATATCAGGATAATAAGATAAGCGTTGTAATTGTACCTAAGGTGCAGTCTACATTGGGAAATAAATGGGGCGCAATGGCCTACGATCTCGGTGTGAAACTCGAGTGGCTTGGAAATCCATATATTACCGTTGGCCTCCGCTATATAGATACTTACAGCTCACCAGATCCTCTCTTGCCCATATCAGATAAGTTGTGCCTATATCTATCTCTCGGCATAAGGTTCAACTCGCCAAAGTATTATAAATTAGATAATTAGCAAGGCGGTAAAGGAAAATTGGAAATTCGATTAGGTCAGGATGCTCAATTTTATGATAAATTTTGTAACTTTGTAAAAGAGAAAAAAATGTTACTGATCATAAAATCATAAAACTATGAAACGTTTATTTCTATTAGTCGCAATGGCGGGCTTGGTTTGTGGCTCGTGCGACAAGAACAATGATGAGGCTCCCAATAATGGTGGCGTTTACGACCAAACCTTGGCAGAAGCAACGCTCGCTATCGACCAGTTGATTGCCGAGGGCAAGGATTTCGTTGCCGAGGAGGTTAGTTGGACTGCCGACTGGTATCTCGATGCGCTGATGGAGTATAACGAGGATTTTACTAAGGTGACAAAGATTCACTCAGCTCTCGGTGGCGAACCTTGGAGCGAGACATACGAGCCAGTCTTCTATGTTCGTGATAACTATGTTAAGCGTATAGCATTGACCGAGGAGTTCACTATTGATGATTCGCAGAGAGGTGTCTTCGACTACTACTATCGCATCAAGACCATATATATAGATATGCCTGCGACCGAGGATTATGAGGAGGTAGCCTTTGAGGCAAAGGTTATGGCTGTGACGAGCGACTATGTTGTTCTTGAGTGGACAGCCAACGAGGTGAACTACCGAGGCGTAGTGAAACCTGTTGATCTCCGCATTATGGAGAGTCGCTCGGCAGAGTTGCAAGTGGAGCGTGTCATTGCCGAAATGGGCGAGTTCGATAAGTCAAAGGTCGAGGAGTTGATCTTGGGCAAGTGGGTTGGCGAGACTCAGTTATGCTACGAGGATGCTACCTATCAGCGAGTACATAGTGTTCAGGCCCTCTTTGGCATACCTTATATGGTGCCACAGGCCCCTTTGTGTGATAAATACACATTTAGCGCTGAGAGTGTAGAGGTTATTCGCAACTCTTATGTTGAGCCAGACTCTGAGCCAGTAACTTATAACTTCGACTGGTCTTATGAAGCCGAGACTGCTAACTTGACAATCTCGTTCAACGAAGGTATAGCTTCGGGTGCGCTCGTGGCAATCAATGATAAAGCGATGTATTGGCAGTTCGAGCACCGTGAGGGCTACTATATCCTCGGTTTCCGCAGAGTAAACTAAGTGCACGACAAAAAATTTTCTCATAAACAAAATATAAGAGCCTGTTTAACATCTGTTAGACAGGCTCTAATATTTATTTAATCGCAGTAGGCGACCTACTTGTTTATCTTAGCCCAAGTGTCCTTGAGGGTCACGGTGCGGTTGAATACGAGGTGGTCGGCAGAGGAGTCCCTATCGGGGCAGAAGTAGCCGACACGCTCAAACTGGAAGGTCTGACCCACAGGGGCATCCTTCAACGATGGCTCCAACCAGCCCTCCACCTTAACCAACGAGTTAGGGTTGAGGTTATCCTCCCAAGAGGCCTGACCCTGAGAGTTGTCGCGAGGGTTCTCCGTAACGAAGAGGTTGTCGAAGAGGCGTACCTCGGCCTTCACGGCGTGGTCGGCACTCACCCAGTGGATAACGCCCTTAACACGGCGACCATCGCTCGACGAGCCATCGCCCGACATTGGGTCGTAGGTACAGCGCAACTCAACGATATTGCCCTCCTCGTCCTTGATGACCTCCTCGCACTTGATGAGGTAAGAGTAGCGGAGGCGCACCTCGCCACCAGGACAGAGACGGAAGAACTTCTTTGGAGGGTTCTCCATAAAGTCGTCGCGCTCGATATACAACACCTTTGAGAATGGTACTTCGCGCATACCTGCGTTCTCATCCTCAGGGTTGTTCACTGCCTGACGCATCTCAACACGGCCCTCCTCCCAGTTGGTGATAACCACCTTCAATGGGTTCAACACAGCCATACGGCGCTCAGCAACCTTGTTCAAGTCCTCGCGTACGCAGTACTCCAACTTACCGAGGTCGATGACGTTGTCGCGCTTAGCAACACCCACCATCTCAGCAAAGGCACGTACCGAAGCAGGGGTATAGCCCTTACGACGCAAGGCGCAGATTGTAGGCATACGAGGGTCATCCCAACCCATAACTACGCCCTCCTGTACCAACTTGAGCAAGTTACGCTTCGACATCATAGTATAGGTGAGGTTGAGGCGCGCGAACTCGTACTGGTGTGATGGGTAGATCTCCAAGGCCTGGATAAACCAGTCGTACAATGGGCGGTGAACGTCGAACTCCAAGGTACAGATAGAGTGGGTAATCTTCTCGATAGAGTCGCACTGGCCGTGTGCATAGTCATACATAGGGTAGATGCACCACTTGTCGCCTGTGCGGTGGTGGTCAGTGTGCAAGATACGGTACATAATAGGGTCGCGGAAGAGCATATTTGGGTGTGCCATATCTATCTTTGCACGCAACACCTTTGCGCCATCCTCGAACTCGCCATTGCGCATACGCTCGAAGAGGTCGAGGTTCTCCTCCACGCTACGGTCGCGCCAAGGAGATGGTGTTCCTGGCTCAGAGATAGTACCACGGGTCTCACGAATCTGCTCCTGAGTCTGATCATCGACGTATGCCAAACCCTTCTTAATAAGCACAACAGCCCAGTCGTAGAGTTGGTCGAAGTAGTCCGAAGCGTAATACTCGCCAGCCCAGTCGAAGCCCAACCACTTGATATCCTCCTTGATAGAGTCTACATACTCGGTATCCTCCTTCACGGGGTTGGTGTCGTCGAAGCGCAAGTTACACTTGCCACCATACTTCTTTGCAAGGCCGAAGTTGATGCAGATACTCTTGGCGTGGCCGATGTGGAGGTATCCGTTAGGCTCTGGTGGGAAGCGTGTCTGCACACGTGGTTCACCATTTGCTATCGATGTCTCGATAATCTCCTCAAGGAAGTTCAATGACTTCTCCTTAGTCTCTGTTTGTGTTGTTTCTACTGACATAACTATTTAGTATTTAATCATTTATCTTTTTTGAGATCTATTCCATAGTCGAGCATAACGCTCACCTTCAACCATTGGCGAGTTCCCCAGCCCTTGCCATCGTACTCCATTGTGATACCTGCATCGAGGCCGATACTGTCGTCGCAGAATAGTTTTGAGTATGAGGCGGTTATGACATTATAGATGTTACCCCTCCCCTTAGATATTGCATAGTGGGGGATGCCGTGGTAGACGGCACTGCCATAGCGCGAGAAGTAGGAGTAAAGCCCCTTGCCTACGTAGAGTCTGTTCGAGAGGGTTACGCCCCAGCCACTCACAGCAGCATAGATGTCGCAACCACGAGGCGACTCCCATATATTCTCCATTATGCGGTCTCGCTGTAGCGACTGCACGAAGGAGAGTTGGATATCTACATCCACAGGACCAGCCACAACTTCGCCACCTACGTATGGAGTAAGCATAATGTTGTCCACCACGCCATCCCAGGTCGCGGGGTTGTAGTCCTTGGCATAGTGGCCCATCAGGAAGTCGTAGCCCGCCTTGAACCACGCCACTGAGTACTTACCTGCCGACATAATCATAAACGACTCACGGGTCTCGAAGTCTCGCATTCCCGTATAGTCCATCGCAAACTCTATGAAACTGCGACCCTCATTGGCCTCGTAGCGAGCCAAGACACCACCGATGCGGTTGTTGTAGTAGAGGTATGCTGGGTCGAAATATATTGGACTTCGCAGGCCTCGCATCTCCTTGCGAGGGAATATACCAGCGAATAGTTTAGCCTTGGGGTGCTTCAGGGCGTAGTACATCTCTACGTTCACATCCGAGAGGAACTTCGAGTTGTGACCGAAGTCCTGCACCATATCAGCGCCAAATATTAACTCGTTGTGGTTATGCCACTTAACACCGATTTTAGGCGTTAGACGTGCGCTGAAGAGGGTCTCGGAGTCGTAGTGCTCCATAGGCGAAAACTCCGTATTGTCGAAGAGTGTGGTGAAATCAGCCCCCACGACCAACTCCTGTGCGGAGAGTCGGGGAGTGGCTATGGCGAGGGCCAATAGTACGACTATGTAGCGCATCAATCTTCGCATAACGGACTGTGTATAAACATTTCAAGGCAAAGTTACCAAAAATATTTTATTTTTTTGTACTTTTGCGTCAATATATTTAAAAAACTTTAAAAATTATGCGAAAATTACTCAACGAGGAACTCTGTCGTCCCACCCTTGAGGAGTATGCCGAGGTGGATAAGTTGCCCGTGGTTGTGGTCTTGGATAATGTGCGTTCGGCACAGAACGTAGGCTCTTTCTTCCGCACTGCCGATGCTTTTGGCATTGAGCGCATTATGCTCTGTGGCATCAGCTCCACACCTCCCAACCGTGAGATTCATAAGACGGCCCTTGGAGCCGAGCTTAGCGTAAAGTGGAACTACTTTGCTACCACTATGGAGTGTGTTGAGTCTTTGCGCAGTGAGGGCTATACCATCCTTGCCATCGAGCAGATTGAGGGTGCTGTTATGCTAAACGACTTCAAGGCCGACCCCGACAAACGCTATGCCATCATCTTTGGTAACGAGGTAGAGGGTGTTGATCAGGCCGTAGCCGATGTTGTCGATGGTGCTATCGAGATTCCGCAGGTGGGTATTAAACACTCACTAAATGTTTCAGTGACAGCAGGAATACTAATGTGGGAGATGTTCCGTACTCTGCGATAGGAGAGTTCTAAAGTTTTAAAAAAAAGTAGAGGGTTATCCACGGTGGATAACCCTCTACTCTTATTGTTGATGTTCAATTAGTTACACTTAGAGTAACCGCAAGACATACAGGTCAAGCAACCATTCTGGTAGGCCATCTGCTCCTGGCCACACTGTGGGCAGCGACCCTTGCCACGAGTACCATCCTTGATGTACTGCTTCAAGGCGCGCTCCACACCATTCTTCCAGGTGTTGATGGTCTCAGAGTCGAGGTGGAGGCCATCTACGAGCTGCACTACCTTGTCAATAGGCATACCGTAGCGCAATACACCAGAGATCAACTTAGCGTAGTTCCAGAACTCCTCGTCGAAGAGGCGAGAGATACCACCGATGGTGTTGATATAGCCGTAGCGGTCCTGATACTGGAAGTCGTAACGCTTAGTGCCGTTAGCCTCGGTAACCTTGAGGATGTGGCCGTGGGTGATGGTCTTAGGGATGTACATAGCATCCTCCTCGATCTTACCGGTGAAGATCTCGTAAGGACGGTCATCCTGCTTACCTACGAATGCAATCCAATCCTCCTTGCCGTTCTTGAAACGTACGATGTCGGCAGGGATTGACTCTGGACGGCGGATAGTAGCCTCCGACGAGCAGTTCTTAGTACCCTTGCCCTTATCCTTGACGTCGAGCAATACGCCGTCGCGGCAACCGTCACGATAGACGGTGATACCCTTACAGCCTGACTCCCACGCTGTGCGGTAAACATCTGCTACGAGCTCCTCGCTAACCTCGTTAGGAAGGTTTACGGTAACAGAGATTGAGTGGTCTACCCACTTCTGGATAGCGCCCTGCATCTTCACCTTTGCCACCCAGTCGATATCGTTTGCCGTAGCCTTGTAGTATGGCGAAGCCTTGAGCCACTTGTCGAGCTCCTCCTCCTCGATATTCTGCAATCGAGTGGTGTCGTAACCGTTGATTTCGAGCCACTTGACGAACTGGTGGTGGAATACGTAGTACTCGATGAACTTCTCACCAGTCTCGTCTACGAATGTAGCGCGCTGATCCTTATCCGATGGGTTGATCTTACGACGACGTTTGTAGACAGGGCGGAATACAGGCTCGATACCCGATGTTGTCTGCGACATAAGAGAGGTAGTACCCGTAGGGGCGATGGTGAGCATAGCGATATTTCTACGGCCATACTTAGCCATCTTCTCGCGGAGTTCTGGTGCAGCCTCCAAGACACGCTCAATCATTGGGTTGCCCTGCTCCTTCTCGAAGTTGAAGACACCGAAGGCACCACGATCCTTTGCCATAGCCACCGACGCACGGTAAGCCTCCACAGCCAAGGTCTTGTGTACGTTTACTGCGAACTCGATAGCCTCGTCAGAGCCGTAGCGCAAGCCCAATGCCGCCAACATATCGCCCTCGGCAGTGATGCCAAGACCTGTACGGCGACCCTTGAGGGCCATAGAGCGAATCTTCTGCCACAACTCCAACTCCACACGACGAACATCTGCATCCTCAGGGTCTGAGGCAATCTTAGAGATGATAAGCTCCACCTTCTCCAACTCAAGGTCGATGATGTCGTCCATAAGGTGCATAGCCTTAGCCACGTGGCTCTTGAACAACTCGAAGTTGAACGAAGCCTCCTTAGTGAATGGAGCATCGACGTAGCTCAACAAGTTCAACGCCAATAGACGGCAGCTGTCGTAAGGACACAATGGAATCTCGCCACAAGGGTTCGTAGATACTGTGCGGAAGCCCTCGTCGGCGTAGCAGTCGGGCACACTCTCGCGGATGATGGTATCCCAGAAGAGTACGCCTGGCTCTGCCGACTTCCACGCATTGTGGATAATCTTTGACCATAGCTTACCTGCATCGATATCCTGAGTGATGAGTGGTTTCTCAGCACCGATAGGGAACTCCTGACGATAGCTCTGGCCAGCGATAGCGGCACGCATAAACTCGTCGTCAATCTTGATAGATACGTTTGCACCAGTCACCTTGCCAGTATCCACCTTTGCGTCGATGAACTTCTCAGCATCTGGGTGCTTGATGAGCAACGAGAGCATAAGCGCACCACGACGGCCATCCTGTGCTACCTCGCGAGTAGAGTTTGAGTAACGCTCCATAAATGGTACGATACCCGTAGAGGTGAGGGCTGAGTTGAGTACGGGGCTACCTGTAGGGCGGATGTGTGAGAGGTCGTGACCTACACCACCGCGACGCTTCATAAGCTGTACCTGCTCCTCGTCCATACGGAAGATACCACCGTAAGAGTCGGCGGGGTTCTTGTGGCCGATAACGAAGCAGTTCGACAACGAAGCCACCTGCATATTGTTACCGATACCAGTCATAGGGCCACCCTGAGGGATGATGTAACGGAAGTGGTCGAGGAGTTCATAGATCTCGTCGTGGCTCATACCATTAGGGTAGTTAGCCTCGATACGAGCGAGTTCTTGTGCGATACGGTTGTGCATATCCTCAGGCGTCGTCTCGTAGATATTGCCAAAAGAGTCCTTCAAGGCGTACTTGCTCACCCATACCTGAGCAGCGAGCTCATCACCCTTGAAATACTCCTTGGAAGCAGCGACGGCATCTTCGTACTTTACCGTCTTAAGTTCCTTGTTGTTAGTCTGTTGCGCCATTGTAGTATATATTTATATTATTATTTTTCTCCGTTACAACTGCCCGTGTTACGCCTAATAGGCTAATTCAGGTCTACAAAATTCGTGATTTTTAACGGATCTAACCCCTTTTTGAGTTACTATTTTTTCGACACTTTATCCACAAACCAAGAAAAGGGGTGTCGTAGTGCCTCTACGCTCTGTTTTGCTCCGTTACTCCTCCACCTACAGAGGCGACAAAGAGTTAGGGGTGTAGCCCCACGGACCACACCCCTAACCACTGGTATTATCTATCGAATTACTCGATATCCATCTTTTTTGGCTCGAAGGTCATCTCTGAAACGAACTTGCGATCAGACTTCTTAGCGAAGAGACTCTTCTGCTCAATAACGCAGCTCTGGGGACCTGGACCATCAGAACCACCGTTCTGGTAATTCTCCCACCAGTCGATGTAGTCCTGAGCATCGCCACAACCATCGTATGTAGGACGGTATGTTCTCTTGAAGAGGTCGCTATATACACCATCGTTGTCGATTACGATAGCAACGAGCTCATAGTATCCACCATTCTCAAGACCAGTGTAAGAGTGAGTTGCAGGAGAACCATAAGTGTTAATCATATAGGTAAGACCCCTGACGTAGTTCTCATCATCATAAATCTCGTGCTCGCGGTTTGTCCAATCGTAAATCTCCCAGAAGTAATCACCGTGCTCAGGAATGCTGAACTGGAGCTCTATTGGCAATACGATCTCATAGCCAGAGAGGTATGAGTAACCATTGAATGCAGAGAAATCTGCTGCATCGTAGTAGCCGAGGTCAGCGACTGAGATAGAGCAAGCACCACCAGAACCGTCGCGAGTAGTGAAACGGCAAGTGTAGATAGATGGAGTAGTTGCGATACCACCACGTGAACCGAATGCGTAGAGTACGTACTCAGTTGCTGGAGTAAGCTGAGTGATGGTCTGTGAGTAGTTACCAGTGATGAACTCGTAAGGCATGTTAGCGAGCAAGTACTCCTGACGCTCAGCGTCGTTGTTACCAAAAGTAGCCCACTCGTCAGCAGTTGCCCAACCAGCAACGTAGAAGTCATCGTTAGTTGTCTCGAATGAGATAGTTGCTGTACGAGAGGTGATGTTCGATACAGATGGAGTAATCACGTTGTCAGACATCTCAACATTGCCAGTAGTAACCTTTACAAACTGAGGAGTAGAGCCAACCAAAGCATTGCCGTCCATAGCGTATGCGAAGAGGTAGTATTCGGTGTTAGCCAAAAGCTCGAAGTCGAACTTGCTCATTGGAGTACCATCCTCATAGACGCCCTTGCAAGAGTATGCAGCGATAATCTGGGCCGCAGACATCTCATCCCTCTTCATATTACCCACAGCAGAGCTCCACCAGAACTCGATAGCCTGATCAGGAGTTGTGAAGTAAGGAGTGCCATCAAAACGAACGAGTTCGTTCAAATAGCTATCAATCTCAGAAACCTTCAACACATCGAAGTAGTAGTCACCATCGTAGCCATTAGGAGTGATATCAACAGACACAACGCTACCATCTACCTCATATGGCATATTGAACTGAATATCCTGCTTCTGAGGGGATTGAGTCCAAATCTCGCAAGTGTATACGTCAGAAGCCAAAGCACCAGTCTCGTAGTCGAAGTAGTAGCAGTAGAAGATGTATGGAGTATTAGCATTACCATTGCTTACAGTAACATTACGCTGGTCACCAAATCTTGCTTTCTCCTGCATAACCTCAGCATAGCTCTGACCATAGAAGCTACCCAACCAGTCGTGGTATGCGATATCATCCTCGTAGAGGTCCTCAGGTGTCTGGAAGCCACTTGCAACGATGTAGTCACAAGATGCAGACATCACGATAAATGGAGCATCCTTGTCATCTGGGATAATATCCAAAGTGTAGTCGAACAGAGTGCTTGTTACGTTCTCGAAAGTAAAGCCTGCGCTAGACTTAGCGCTCTGCTTAACGACAAAAGCAACATCCTCAGCGTAGCGATACTTAACAGTTACAACGCACTCACGTGGAGTAGCGCCAGGGTTAGGATCTACGTTGAAACGGAGGATGTTTGAAGTGTTGTAGTTGAAACCGTTTACCCAGCTCTCAGCAGCTACAGCGCTGATCTTCTCGCCAGAGTGTGGGTTTGCACCACCATCAAGGGCCTCGATAGTGTACTCAGCAAGCTGTGAACCGCCAGCAACACCAACCTCGAAGAGATCCTTCTTCATCTTGATTACAGTGTCCTTAACAACCGCTGGACCATTTGTGCCACCCTGGTTAGGGTCGTCTCCTGTGTTTGGGGTCTCTGTACAAGATACCGCCAAAGACAAACAGAAGAGTGGGAGCATCGCCCAAAGCAAATTCTTGAATGTTCTCATAGTTAGTTTTAAGTTTAAGTGATTAATTATGTTTTTTCGTTATTTTTCTTATAAATTACACCACTTTGCGAGGAAAAACTTTCCCCTCAAGGGACAAATATACGAATAAAATACAAATTTTAGCATAAATGAGCAAAAATATTTGAGCCAAGTCTACATCAGTAGCGTTGAGTATAGTGTCGGTATATGTCATCTATATTTGGAATTTGACAATAAAAATCATATCTTTGCTAAAAATATATAACTTAAACAGAACATCGTCTATGAATATTTTTACAAGAACACTCTCGTTGGTTGTGGCTTTTGGTGTTATGGCGCTATCGGCGTGTACCAACGAACCACCAGTGAACGATACCCCTAACCCTCCAGTGGATGATAAGATGTCGTTGGAAATTGAAACGACAACCATAGAGCTGAGTTTTGAGGGTGGTGAGCAGGCGATCCCCTACACACTCAAGAACGGCATCGACGGCATCGACATCGTGGCAGAGTCCGAGGTATCGTGGATTAACAACATCAAGACCGAGAATAGTGTGCTCTACTTCACCGTGGCCCGCAATATGACCACATCGGAGCGTTCGGCCGTACTCCAGCTCAAGTACCCTAACCTCAGTAGCAAGTTTATCTCGGTGAAGCAAGCACCATACGAAGGCCTCGCTTTTGAGTTGGAACTTGCTGATGTGAAATCTACAAGTTGCACAACAAAAATACACCCTTCAGACCCCGAAATGCCATATATCGTCTATATGTCTGAGGTGGACTACTTCTTGAGTGCAAACATCACCACTGCCGAGCAACTCTTCGAGGATGACTACCGCATCTTCACTGGCTGGGCAGAGCAGTACGAAGCATCTAACTTGGAGAAGTTCTTGTATCTGAATCAGATATGCTATCAGGGAGATATGGAGATTGGTTGGACAGGTATGGTCCCTGACCGAGAGTATATCCTCTATGTATATGCCATCGAGTTCAACGAGGAGGGTAGCGACTACACTATGGCCTCGCCAGTGTTCTACGAGTCGGTGGTGTTGCCTACCTACGACTACGAGGACTTGTTGTTCGATGTTGATGTGACCGTGGATGGTCCTATGGTCTACTACGACTTTACACCACTAAACTGGGAGGGTAAATATTATGTAGATATCTACTCGGAGGGCGAATATATGTATCTTGCCGAGGGCGAGACCCCAAGCGAGGAGTATTGCAAGCAGGTGGCAAGCACGTGGCTCTCTATTATAAATATATATATGCAGTCGGGTTACTCAGGCGAGCAACTCCTCGATATTATGTGTTTGCAGGGCCCCGATAGCTATAGCGAACTACGCGAGGCCGACACCAACTATTGTATGGTCTTCTATGGTATCGAGATGGTGGATGGCTTGCCTCAGGTGGTGACTCGACCCTACATCAAGAACTTCCGCACGGGAGTCGTCGAGGCCTCGGATATGGTTATCGACATCAAGGTAGAGAACTGCTACGTGCGTGTCGCAGACATCATCGTCGAGCCAACTACCGACGAGCCATACGTTTTGGTATATGTTGAGAGTAGTATGATACCTTTTACCGAGAATAGCCAAATCATAGAGTGGCTCTCTGGTTACGACCTTCAGAGCTATCGAGGTTCTATCAGTGCTAAGGTTATCGACCTTGTGCCCGATACCGACTACTCGGTCTTGGCGTTTGGTTACTACGGAGGTGTGGTCACCACCGACCTCTTCCGCTACGACTTTAGTACCGAGCCTGAGGGTGTGTGCGACAATAGCGTGTTAAGAGTCGAGACGGGTGGCCCTTACAGCCTTGCAGAACTTGAGGCCGCATATCCCGACACCTACTACAACTACGGTATGATGGAGAGTATGGGTTGGTACTTGATGTATGGCGAGATATTTACCGAGAAGCCTACCGATGTATCGTTCTACTCAATCTATAGCGCAAGTGAGATTGTGGCAGGTGGAGCAGATTGGGTAAAGGAGGATTTGGTGAGCAGTGGCTATGCGCAGGGTAGCGTATCGCTCTTTTCGGGCCAGAACGACAAGTTGTACATTATGTGTGCCGTGACTATGGACGAAAGAGGCAACTACAGCGACCTCTGGATGTCGGAGCCATTCTCTTATACCCTCAACCAGACTACCAAGCGCCCACTCTCTGAGTTTATCGATAAGATGGGCTTGGATAAGGTTGAGACTCAGGCACTCTTGCCAGAGAGTGTGGTAGTAAACCTACAGAGTAAGTTTTAAGGCCAAACATATAAAATAAGTTAGGGGCAGTTCCGCAATGGATAGGAACTTTAATTCTTAACTAATTGATTTTCAGTGTAGGTTTTACGAAAAAAAGCGAAATCCCACATAGAAGACTACATGGAGGTCGTAATCAAGCCAAAAAACTATAAATGCAAAGGCACATAAAACTTTTGAAAGTAAAGCACTGAAATCAAGCATCTTCCAAAGATGTATTGTAAATAGACAACGGTGGCGTATGAGCGAACTACAAGGTTCACTGCATACGCCACTTTTGTCTTGAATTAGTTTGTATTTATTCGGACTAATTTGCAACCGTACTATGATTAACACTCATTGCTTGCTGCGACGCATAGGGCGGTTTGGGTAAACTCCTGTGGAAAATGGGTTTTGAGGTAGGCGGTTGTGTAAACCAAGCGAGCGAACTCCGCCACCCGAGCTTTGGGTAATGACCAACTGCCCTCATTTATAAGTTTGCGAAACAAGCCCTTATGCTTGCTGAATCGGTGGCGGTGGTTGTTGTATTCCTGTTTCTTGCGTTTTGATAACACCTTGCGAAACTCCTCTGCCTCGCTCGGTGTATAGCCAACAAGTTCGGCAATAGCATAGACCTGCTCGTTGTAGAGTATATCGCCACATGTTTCACTCAATATCATCTCAATATCTGGCGTGAAACGAGGCTCCCACGCGATGCCATATTTGCGTGATGTATAGATGTGATTAGTCGGATAGTCTATAATGCTCGCTGTACAAAGCGGTATTAAATCCTCAAATTGCGGTTTGACTTGTTGCAGATACTCTTGCAAAACCGTTCCATCATTACAGCCATACACACCCGTTAAGTCATTTGAGCGTAACAAGGTGTAGAAAGTCTCTCGGTCATCAAATGGTATGTAGTCAAAATTGACTTTATCGCTAAAATATCCCAATAACTGTGCAGTGCGTTGGCTCGGATAAATTGTCAAAGCAGGGGCTTTATCGTCCAACTCTCGTTCGCCCAAGCGCTCCCTATCCTCGTTAAAATCGAGGTTCATAATATCCTTTTGAATTTGTAATGCGGTTGCATTGGTAGCTAGACCAATCGCTGCAAAACGGGGCTTATCGGTCTGCATAAAGCGGTTGAAATCAAGTCCCAAGCGAATAGGGTCTACCTCCGTAATCCCCAAAGCATAGCACACGGCCGATGCGTGAGCAAGGGTACGATGTGGGATTAGAAAATAGTTGCTTTCAATAACCACTCTCCACACGAAATTTAGGTAAGCCATATACCCCTCTACCTGTTCAAAAGTGGCAATCTCCAGCTCTATTCTCGTCTCAATATCGGGCGCTATATTTCCTCTCCAACGGTCGATAGCTCCACCCCAAACCTCGGAGATAAACTCCTCTTTAACATTCTCATCAAAAGGTAACGCCGAACGAAATCTGATACATTCAACCATGACTAATTTTTCCAATTATGTATATTGATTATGGAACAAAAGTAAAACCCCTCTCTGACACATCAGGACAGAGAGGGGAATGTCGTCTATATTAGTTAGCTATTTTTGCCATTCGGCGAATTTTTGTTCCAACTCCTCAGCGGTGCAGAGTACGGTGCGAGGTTTACAGCGCACTGCCTCGCCAACAATACCAGCAGCCTCCAACTGCTCGAGGATGCGTCTGGAACGATTGAAGCCAATCTCAAATTTACGCTCCAAAGGGCTCCCACAAGCCATTCTATTGTTCTCTACAACAAATCTTGCTACCTCAACAAACAGAGGATCAGCCTGCGAAAAATCAAATTTCTGTTCCATGTTTTTTATTTATTAAAGATGGTTTATTCCGTCGCACTAATTCTTTTGCACTCTCTCAGAAATGTAGGCGGTCATAGGGTTTAATGAATTATTCAGATAGTCCGAGGAACTCTTTATAGAACTGATGCCAATAGCGCCAATCTCTTCCCTTACCTATACATGGGTGATGTACACATATTGCATGAATTTCTTTCTCCTTTATATTGTATGTCCAGACAGGTGCTTTATCTCCATTTTCAAGTGTAATTTCCGAACTAACACCATTCCACCCTGGCAAAAAAGTTTTCCACAATCTAACACCCCAAACTATTATATAGTCTGGCATCAGTGACTCTAACACTTCCCTAAATGCTTCGGAATAATCATGATTAAACTCAATTGGACGAGTAGGGCCGCTTTGCGAATGTTGCATATAGTTATAGAATACTACGCTTTGCCAAAAAGCAGAATGTTCTTCAATCGACAAATCCTTTCCCATTACAGATTTTGCAAATTGCATAAATGTTTGCTCGTGTTTTTGTCCAGTATAATTATTTACGACAACATCAACGACATCCTCTGTTTGAGAGAAGCAAGCCTCATCCATACACTCGAAAGAACAACGCCCCAACGCAATACAGGCGGGATTTCTATTTTTATCCTCCTTGCAATAGTGACTTTCGCCCAATACTAAAATTTTCTTCCCAAATATACCTTCAGTATGGTATTTCTCTCCAATCCACGGTCTAAACTTTACATGTTTCATAATCTTTTATTTTTTATACACCTTGAATTTATATTTTGGACTATTGAAATGGTCGTGATAGAGCGATGCCATATCGCAAGCATTTATGTCAATCTCTTCGCGCAACACCTTCGGTGCAAGCACCTCCGTCGTTGCTCCCATAGACAAAATCTTCTGTCTAAAATCAAACGACGGACACAAGCGGTACTCAAAAATCGAATACTCTTCGTTGCGTTCAACTTCGACTTGCGAGTGATGCAGTGGTAGGGTGCGGAGATATTTGCTCTGCCACGAATCGACCTTCAATGCCACGGGCTCAACATCAAAATCCTCATCGCCGATGATAATTCCGTAGTAGTCCTCAAAGAATTTTGTTGCATCGAATTTCTTGGGCAGTTTGAAGGTACGCTCGGTCGGCTCCACCGCCTTGATGCGGTCAAGGGCATAGATACGTAGTTTGTCGCTCATTCCGAGCATATACCATCTCTGCTCAAAAAGTTTCACGCAGTACGGTTCCACCTCAAAAGTCGAGGGCTCCTCACGATGAAAACTATGGTAAGTCATCGAGAGTGCCACACCCTCACGCATCGCATCCACAATAATCGTCAGGTGCTGCTGCCCCGAAGGTACATTTTCGAGCAGTATGCGGTTTTTGAGTTCCTGGCTTTCGTGCAGAATATTATTGACCGAGAAAGTTTGGATAAGCCATTTACGCATACCCATATTGTCGATGCCCTCGCGGTCGGCAACGATATAACCTCGCTGCGAGCGACTATACTTTATTTCTATGTCGAACAACTCCTCCACAGCGTCGGTGTAGCGGTGGAACTGACGCTCCGAAAGCTCCTCGCCACGCCCAAAATGCGACTCGAAACGGCACTGTATCTCTTCGAGCGTGATAGGCCCTCGATTATAGATGGTCGAAACAAACCACACATAGCGGTTGATAAGTCCTGCGGTACTCATAACGGGGTGAAATTTTAGATAAAGTTACAAATTATAATCGAATCCAACGCTCTGGCGAGGATAAAAAATACATCGCCAATGCACCGATAACGATTCCAATTGCTACGGCAGTGGCAGTTTGTTTTCGTTGCCGCTGCTCATTTTCGTGAAATGAGTCGGCGCATCTTTGCCAATGCTCGGCTGTAAAAGGCTTGTTTGCAATGCTCTCCACCAACTGCTCACTAAATGATTTTTCCTTGCGATTTTGCTCGCTTGTTTTCTTCTGCTCCATAATCTTTGCTATTTAATTTTTGTTGCAAAGGTATAATGCTACACTGTCAAATTGCGACAGTGTAAAATTATGTTAGCAAAAAAAAGGAGCCGATTACTCGACTCCTCAACATCCGAAAAATGTTTACTATCCCATAATATCCTCGACCAACTCGTCGAAACGCTTTTCAACAAGTGCATCCCAGAGATTAGACGACTTAAACTCATCCACAGGAATAAACTCCTTGTATCGCTCCAAGAAATCGGGCGTATATAGTTCCTCGCTACGCCAACGATTGATAATGCACTCCCAATCCCACTTGTCGGCAAACTTGTCGAGCATAGCATACGAGAGTTTCAGATTGCTGTTGTCTGACAACTCGTGCCAATCCCATCGGTCGGCAAACTGCTCGATAATCTTTAGGGTAAGCAACTTTTCAGGGGCATTACCCGACAACTCTTTCCAATTGATATAACTCTTGAAATTTTCGAGGATAGATGCTGTCCAAAGCATTTCGTAATTGCAGGACAATGCCTCCCAATCAATCTCACTACGATACTTGCGGAGCAACTCCTCATTCCACTTAAATTCGCGCGACAACTTCTTCCACGCCTCTTTGTTCAACTCTTGCGACACAATTGCATCGCCAAATGTTCTTACGATTACCATAATTCAGATTGTTTTATTTGGTTAAATAGATGTTGCTGCCTTATACACATCGTGCAAAAATCGCTCGGTGTGTTCTGAGTTGTCGCGAGGATCATAGCGGTAAGGTGTAGGTTCCCAATCGCTATCGAAATGGCGTGCGGAGTGTATCCCGCTCAACACTCTCTCGACCGCCACCTCATACTCGAAAATATAGTAGCAGCGAGCGACGATATATGCCTCACGGCTCATACCCTTCGGACAAAGGGCAATATCCTTAAACAGATATTCATAAAACTCCTCATAACTCTCAAACTCCATTTCGTAGGAACTCTCCGGCTCAAACCAAAATCGCAGTGCTGCCCCGCGATATTTCTCAATAAGTTTTTGTTCGTTTGTCATCATCATTATTCTCGTTTTACGGTGCAAAGTTGAGAAATCACACTGCTACATTGTGTCAGAGCAAGAATTATTTTCACACTGACAGCCTTTGGCATTCTCAATTCTCACCTTTGCGGGAAAAATCGCAAATATGAGACGAGAACCCTACAGCCGAGCAACCGATGTGTTGTATAAACTCACAACAATCTACTATCAAGGTAAGTCCGAGGCACACTATCCTCGCTTTGAGGTGCGACGAGAGGTTACAGGCTACTTTCATTCGTTGGAGGATGCCGAGCGGCGTATTCGCAAATATGTAACCGATGAGGAAAAGGCAAAATCTTCTGGGAAGTATCGTTCAGATTACGACTATTATTATGGTTTTGTGGTCGATGAGATACCATTCGATTGGCATCTTACGGGCGATGCACAACATACTCGCATCTATTTGGGAGATGGAGCATTTCTGCACGAAACAAAAGTCTCGGCACTATACAACAAAGATTTGGGCGGAGCACTTGAACCATTTGATGGTAGACCAAAGGAGGAGTGTCGTTTCGAGATTGGCGACTTGGTCGAGGTACTATCGGGCGATACGGTATCGTTGGAGATTGTATATAGTCAGCCGCCAACTCCTGAACGAACCTCGGAAATTCGCCGAAGAGTGCGCGAGGAGTTTCAAAAGAATTGTATTGGAATCACAGATGATGAACTCAATGAGGAGATGGATTATGCACTTGATATAACCGATGACTCCTACACCACACTCGATGGCGACGAGGGGTATATGCCCAACCACTCGCACCCCTACGTTACAAGCCTTTTCCCCGTGCGCCGCAAAGTGCCGTATTTATTGCGCAAAAAGTTAGAGCGAGGCTTGGAGATAGCCCTACAAGAGAACGAGACCTGCCTGTGTTAAGGGCGGGTCTCGTTGTGCTTATTGTTTTGTTAATGGCAAAATTACCTCTATCAGTTCTATGAGGTTTGGCAATGCCGACTCTAAATCGGTATATTTCCAGCAATACCAAGAACTATTACTTTCCCAACTACCAATATTTGATATTGCACCTTCAATTATATTTGCTATATTAGGATCTTTGCCCTCAACACAATAAATACCATAGTATATGTTTGTATCTCTATCTATAACAATTCTAACAGAATGTCCACCGATTTGCAAAGTGATTCCGACAAAAATAATCTTCCCTCTATTTCCTAATGTTATGTTATTTTTCAAGTAAGGGAAGTGTTCTGTCAATTCAATCTTCCACTTCTCAAACATCTGATTTTCTATCTTGCCTTTTAATGTTTCTAAGTGGCTTATTACTTTGTTAATGTCGTCTTGATATTGACGAATTGTACGATAATCATCATACACCTGACCTGTTAAACCAAGTTTTTCCTTGATACACTCTTCTACTTTCATATTTAACTCTTTATCTATTGTTCTTAAACCGAAAATGCCCTCCAAATAGTCTATATATTGTTCCACGGCACAGCGTAACAGATAATCTTTTTCTGGTATAATAGTAGTGACGCGCTCTTTTAACCACGGTAGAATATCATCTCTAAATGATAAATTCATATACCGCTGTGCATATTCAGACTTATATGCGCCCCAAGATTGTTCTGCCGGCTCCGAGCCTTGCTGAGACAGATAGACTACAAAAATTTGTTCATCTGTAAATCCATTTGCCTTGGTACACTCTATATATCTTGATAACTGAGCCTCCTGATCTGTTGCGTTATAGATTTTATTCTCGAAAATAATGGCATATCCACCAGCCTTGTCTCGCACCCAAAGGTCTATTCGACACTGCTCCTGCGTAATCAATGGTCTCTGGATGGCTATGGAACGATATTCGTTATTTTGTTCAGCTATATACGCCAACAGCGATTGTAATACTACATACTCCCCTGATTGCGATTTATATTGCAATAATTTACATAGTATGCGACTATGCCCGTTTTCGTTGATATGTAGTTCGTCAATCAGATTGAGATGATATGGCAACAGATGTCTATTCTGTTCGATGCAACGCTTTACATCTGCCGCCAACTCCATTACAAAACTAATTTCAGACGCTTGCTGCTTTGCATCTTCGCCAACGATATAATCGACAAAGTCGAGTATCTGAGATATTCTGTTGTTATCCATTGTCTTGGGTCGTAGTCTATCACAAATTTAGTAAAATTATTTCATTCTCACAAACTCATACAACTCGCTCAGGTAGTCGTCGATATTTTCATCCAAGTAGAAGCAATCTTTTTGCGGACGCCAGCGATAGTGAACTTCATCGGATAATGGCTCCGTCCATTGCTCAGCGCTCGGCATATCGGCAGATAAATCCTCCAAATAATCGTGGAAATATTGGCGTGTGCGATTGGCTATCTCCTGCCCAAGTCGGATTTCGGGCGCACGATTTTGCTCTGCCTCGCGCACAAACTTATCCCGAAACTCCTCGAACGAGCAACGCCTCCACCATTTCCAACCGCAGCCGTCTTGCTCCTCCCAATGCTGATGCGTGACCTTGACCTCCACGCAAAAGTCGTTCATACGCAGAATGTCGGGAATGGAATAGGGCTTGTGGCAACTCAAATCGTGAACGGCGTGGCAGATGCAGAGGAGGCTCAATTTCTCGGCGGCAGGCTGTACGGACTCATACCAAGTCGTGCCATCGTTGAGGTCGTCTTTTATCCTCAACTCTTCGCAGATCATTTCGGGGCGATAGTCGGCAGGTGAGCGGAGGTACCAGCAAGACTCCACCTCTTCCAATTTTAGATGCTCGCAAGTGTATAGCCAGTCAATAATGCAAAACATCTCGTAGAATTCCGAGCCGTAATAGTCGTCATTCGCCATTGGCAAAACAGAGCTGTGCCCATTCGGCGAAAACCTAAGCGAACCCTCGACCTCCACATCGTCATCAAATTCGGGGTCATAGGTTGTGGTCGCCATCTTACGATAAAGAGCCTCGGTACGAGCGTACATCTTCTGCGTAAGGTCGTACAAACGATTGTTTACCTGCTCCATACGCACTACCTCCTCGGACGTAGCAATAAACATCCTGTCGAGCAGATGTTTGCGCTTCCAGATTAGGCGTTCCACCTGCTCGCATTTGAGTTGCGAGCGAGTCCACTCCATATTAAACTCCACATTTTTGCCCGTGATGGCAAGAATCCTCTCTTCGATTTTCTGCACTTGCTCCCGCAGATGGGTATATTCTTTGTTTTTCATAATAAGTGGGATGTAATTTTCGGCAAAACTACACCACCAAACTGCCCAAATATGACAGATTAGAATTTCAAAGACAAAAAGAGCAGAATGTTGAATTTTATTTAAGCCGTACCAAGTAACACCAATTGACTTTAATTTAGACTACATAGAAGACTACACGCAAAGAGCTAAATTAGAGTACAAGCGATTTGTGTGAGTAATATCGTTTCGTAACACAACTGCCTAATGTATTGAATATAAATAAATTCGGCGGTGAAACATTATTCACCGCCGAAAAAGGATAATCTCAATGCGAACTGCCCCTAATTGTTTGAGGTATGTGACGATTACAATACCGTAACACCTACGCCTGCTGCATAGTAGCTGTGGATATTGAACTTACCTGATGTGTCCAAAACTACGGCAACGATGATGTCGCCACCCCACGAGCTATCGTAGACAAGCAACGACTCGATTTTAGGGTTGAACGAGCTACCAGTATCCTCGTAGCGGTAGTCGGTGCCTACCACGGCCTCCTTATACGAGCCATAGATCTTTTCGGGGTACTCGCTGAAGTTCTCCTTCACGGTGCTCTCAATCTCATTAACCTTACCGCTGAAGCGTACGAGCCATACCTTTGAGGCGTTAGCCGAACGGGTGTCGGTGTTGATGCTTACGCTGATGCGGTCCTCATTCTCGCTAAGTACGGTGACAGCCAAATCCACGGTACCAGTACCATTGTAGTTAAGGTTGCCCTGCTCGATGATAGCCTCGATAGTGGTGTAGTACTCGGTGTCAAGACCAGCAAGTTGTGCTACGCAGACAACCTCTCCAGCACGGCCATTGCTGTCGATAGCCGAAGCGTAGATATAGTATCTGTCGCCTGGGTGGTAGATATCCACTACGGCAGTGACAAGACCCGTCTCAGGGTCGATATCATACTCCTCGCGGTAGTTCTGGTGGTCGTCGGCATCCATAACATAGTCGAGGATGTCGGCTACGGCAGAGTAGTCGTTGTAAGGTGCTGCAAAGAGGCGTACCTTAGAAGCCTTAGCATCTGGGGTGAGGATGACGGTGAGAGTCTCGTGCGATGTCTGCTCAACAATCTCGGCTGCGGTAATCTTAGCCTCGCCAGTGAGCGTAGGACGCTTTGTGGTGAAGGCCTCGAAATCTACGTTACCAACCTTGCCATCCTTGATAGCGATAGCGTATGCGATATACTTGCTACCGATGGCGAAGTAGTCGCAGAGTTGTAGAGTAATAGGTGAGTCGTAGACCAATGGGATGCTGTTGGCAACCTTGATGATGTAGGCCTTGATCTCCTCGTCGCTCTTGCCCTCGAAGTCGAATGAGTTTTCGGTGTCGGCCTTAGCAACCTCAGGGTCGATATATCCAACCACAACCTTGCAGTCGCTCTCCGCAGTCACTGTAGCCATTGCTGAGGTCTCGGTGATATCCTCAACGACGATGTCGATAGGTAGCTCACCATCGAGTTGTGACTCAGGGATAACTACCTCGGCAGTGGTCACGTTGTACTGGCCCTTCTCGTTCTCACCATATACGGCAATGGTGTATGATTGGCCCACGTTGAGCAACAGACCAGCACTCTCCTGACTGTCGATGAGTGAGTTGCGCACGAGATCCTGCTCACTGAAGGTGCGGCTCTCGGTTGCAGAGTTGAACACCGCAAATGGGTAGCTTGGGTCGGGGTTGAGCGATGCCTGAGCCTGCTCGATAAAGATGTTGCGGTCGTATGCGGAGGTGTGAACAGCTCCAGCCACATACTTCACGCAGTGGCTCTTCTTAGTTACCGCCACATCCAAAGAGAACGATGTAAGGTTCTCCACCTTAATCTCCACCACAGGCGATATTACCGAGAACTCGACGATCTCCTCATTACCCTTAAGAAGTGCATTTTCAGCACGGAAGAAGAAGTTGTACTCGGTGTCGTACTCCACATCGAAGCTAACGGTACGTGCCACGTTATCCGAGAACCAGGTGAATGCTTCGGGTGAGTCTGGGCGCACCTCACCATAAGGGCCATAGTACCAGTGGAAGGTATCCTCCGAAGGAGTTACCTCGAAACTTACGGTCATATTCTCCTCGTTGAAGAGAGGCTTAGAGACGGTGATTGTTGGCACCGATGGCTCGAACATAAAATCGGCACTCGTCTTCTGCGATACCACAGCATCACACTCGGCATAGGCCTCCAATACGAAGTTCTTGCCCCACTCGTAAGCAACCTTCACCAACTGCTCCTGGTTGCCCTCCACGACGTTCCACTCTATGCTATCAGCCTCAAGTTCAGTGTTGTAGCCTCTCCAGTACCACTTCTTTGTATTAGATGAAGGGTAGATGGTAGCCGCGGCCTCCATACTCTCTTGGTTGAGGGTTACCTCGCCAATGGTGATGGCTACCTCGCCCTCAGGCATAGCGCAGTAGCGCTCGCTTGCAACCTCGCTCTTTCCTGCCTCGTTCTCGGCGTATGCAGAGATGACATACTCCACACCGTAACTAATGGTCTTGGTCACTGGTTTACCAGCCGAGCCATTGACCTTGGTGTACTCCTCGGTGGTCTTGCCATCCTCGATTTTGTAGTACCACGCAGTGGCATTTGTCGAGGGTACAATCACAGCCTCAAGGGTCATTGTCGATTCCTCGAAATTAACCTCCACGATGCCAATAGTAGGCTTTTCGGGGGTTGGCGTTGCTGGTTCCTTCTCGCAAGCCACGCCAAGGAGTGCGAAGAGTGCAGTAAAGAGTACTGCAAGTTGTTTGATGTGTTTCATAGTGTGTATAGATATTTGGTTAAAATTCAGGAAGTGCCTCGATGCGGTTGAACTCCATTACCTCACCATTGCCTAACGCCTTAAGTAGCATCCTGTCGCCAGGGTAGTCCAATACGACTACGTAGTCGTTGCTCCAGTCGCCAGCGCCATAGTCGTACCACCCCTTGAGGATATACCTCTTTATCTCGTCCTGCTCGATGCGGAATTCACCAGTTCTCTGCACAAAGTACATAGAGCCGAAGTTGCTCCACATCTCGAAGCGTTGCTCCTTGCGTAGGAATGTGATGTAGAGGTTGGTCTGGTCGTCGATGGGTGCGCCGTTCCAGTGTGTCATCGCCCACACACCATCTATGGTGGTGTAGGTCACCGCCATCGTTGGCGTACCATCGTCTATAGGGGTCTGCTTACATCCCGTGCTAAGCATCGCTACGAGGGCGATGGTAAGTAATAGTTTGAATCGTTTCATATTGTTTGTCCTTTATTTCGTTATCGTTATGGTAATCATTCGCTCTGTGGGTGAGGCCTCTATTCCCTCGACGATAAGTATCGTGCGTAGTTCTGTTGCAAGGGCTGCCGCAGGGTCGTAACTAATCATAATGTCGGCCTCGCTATTTGGTGCAATAACCTCTGGCTCAGTGCGCAACGAAAGCCCTGCCACTGTCTCTCGTGCCGAAAGTCGCATAGGACTATCGGTACTATTGGCACAGGCTATGCGCTCCACGCCCCGTGAGTTTATGGTCACCTCCTTGCGACTTAGGCGTAACCCACCCATTCGGTAGGGTAGGTGTGACCAACTATCGCGACTCTCTACCTCGCCCACGAGGGTTAGGCGCAGAGAGGGGTATGTATTATCTAATTCACTGTATAGCAGTATGTTATACCTAAAACTGCTATTGCGTCCCTTAGGGTCGAAATTTGCTACAATCTCCACACTTCCGTTAGGCTCTATGGCCGTAGGCGATGTCGCCACCTTCAAGCATCCGCACGACGAACGCAACTGGGTGATGACAACGCTCCTATTAGAGGTGTTACGGACAAGGTATCGTACCTCGACAACACTCTCATCCGAGATAGTTCCCACATTTACAACACCCTCCTTGCACTCCAAGATACCCGTCGCCTTTGTTGAGACGGAGGGGGTTACCAATGAGTCTAAGGCCTCGCGCGAGAGGAAACCTCGCCCCTGTGCCGAAGCACCAAAGCTGAGGAGCAGAGCTCCGCCAAGGAGAATTAGTTGTCTAAGGTGTCGCATAATTTGGGTTGTTATAGCCAGCCGTTGTCCGAAGCGCTCTCACGCACGGTAATCGTAGCGTGGTGGTCACCACTTGGGCTCTTTACCGTTAGGCTCGTCTGACCAACGCCCACACCCTTGATGGTGAGGTTGTCGCCCTCAAGAGTTGCCGTTGCGATACCCTCCGAGGTCACTGAGGCCTCGGTAGCCTCGACGATGTTATAGTTCGAGAGGGTCAAGGTAATACTCTGGTCGGGTGCGAGGTATATGTTTGGTAGACGCATAGGGCGACCACTCTGGTCGATAGCCTTGAGCAACGCTCCAGCATCCACCAAGCGACCCATCTTGCCCTGATAGTCGGCCAAGTTCATCTTTAAAGGTGTCGCACCAGCCGAACTATGGCGCATATAGTATAGTTTTTCGCCTACGAAGTATGACTCGATGTCGCGTGCTGTAGCATACATAAGGTCACGGAACTCGCTCCAGGTGAAGTGGCGGTTGAGTCGCTTGGCATACGAGAGACCAAGAGCAGCAACACCAGACACGTGGGGACAAGCCATAGATGTACCCTCATAGTAGCCATAGCCTGCAACTCCCTGAACTACAAGGGTAGAGAAGATCGCGCCTTGCTCCTTGAGGATGCCATGCTCGTCGTACTGCTCATCCTGAAGGCCTGGTGTGCCGTAGTACTCAAGGTCGCCACCAGGGGCCGAAAGGAGTACCTCGCTACCATAGTTAGAGTATGAGGCAGGGGTATAGTCCGCAGCGATTGCCGATACAGATATACACTTAGAGTATGCCGCTGGGAAGGATGATTGTGCGGCATACTCATTGCCCGAAGCAAAGATTGCTAAGCCTCCGTCGATGACACCATTGGCTGAGCCTGCGTGGTTGATGAAGTAGTCGAGGGCCTCCTTCTCCAAGGGGTATGTAGCCGCCCACTCCTCCTCCGTAGCAGGGCCTGGGGTGTAGCCCATAATGAGGTTTGATTTTGCCGAGTTGTAGCCCCACGAGCACTGCAATATCACAGCACCATTATCCGCTGCATACTTCATTGCGCGGGCCTCCAAGGCCAATGAAGAGGCATTGGCACCGTCGAAGAGTTGCAACGACATAATCTTGACACCCTTCTGGCCCTTGCCACCGCCAGCGATGCTGGCACAGCCGATGCCATTGTCGTTCACCGCAGCGATAGTGCCAGCGACGTGTGTGCCGTGGCCCGTGCTACCATTCGAGGTCCAAGAGAGGATGCCGCTGTCGCGCACGAAGTTATAGCCATAGCGGTCATCTTTGTAGCCATTGCCGTCGCCATCTACGCCAGCGTGAAGCTCCTCAGCCTCGTTTATCCAGATATTGTCTGCCAGATCGGGGTGGCTCCACATAACTGCCTCGTCCATCACCGCCACGATGATCTCCTGGTCGCCTGTGCAGAGCTCCCACGCCTCCTTGCAACCAGCATCGGCACCTGCCAAGACCTTTGCCCACTCCTGAGCGAAGGGGGCAGAGCCATCGTTGATGTAGCACCATTGGCGAAAGATCTCTGGGTCGTTGAAAGGCATTGCTGCGGCACGTGTAGTGGCTTGGTTTGCCTCGGCACAGCTGATGAAGTGTGGCTCAATATTCTCGTTATAAGCACGATAGATACGGCGGTTACACTGAATCTTGTCTACCTCGCCGAGTTTAGACAACTCCTTCACAGCACGGCTTAGGTCGATACTTTCGTCGAACTCTACGATATACCATAGGTGAAGACCATCCTTGCGTGTGCGCTCCTCGTGGCGAGGGTCAATGGGGAAGAGGCGCTCGAAGTGGTATGCTCCGAGAATCTCAAGCACCTCGTCGGTCGATGGTATTCCAGAGCGTGTGGCATCGCCCCCTGAGCGAGTGATATGCTCCTCAAGGATGCTCTCCATCTCTGGGTGGAATTTGATTATTACCTCGCCCTTGATGACATCGTCGGGGATGATAGCCTCGGAGGGTTGCTCCTTGGGTGCTGGGCAGGTAGTGGTGTCGTTGTAGCAGGCGGTTGCAAGGAGCAGAGCCACCGCAAAATATAGATATCGTTTCATCGTTACTCCTCAGTTTCAGTGTTATACTCGTAGCGACCTCGGTATAGTGGGTACTTCTCGAAGTAGTACTCAGCCGAGGTGGGGGCATTGTCGAATCCGACACTCTGGCCATTGCTATCTACCGCAGCCTCCTGCTGAGGGTAGATAAGCACCTCAGGACCCCACTCCAAGAGGTGTGGGTGGTAGAGCAACCAGTCGGGGAGGTCGCCCGTGAAGAAGTTGAGGTTGATGCGTAGATTTCGCATATTTGGCAAGATGCGAGGGAGTGCGTTCTCCACAGCCCACGTTAGGGTGTCGCCGTGAGCCGCAATATCCTCCATCTGGTATGCTCGAACACTCTCCTTGCCTACCTCGAAATCGGGTAGTCGGCCCTCTAAGTAGTTGTACGAGAGGCTCAACTCCTCCAACTCCTCCCAAAGAAAGAGGTGCTTTAAGGTCTGGTCATCTGCCGTATTATGGTGGATGCCGATACCCTCTTCGCTTTTGGCATTACGTAGGTCGCTGACCGATGCTCGGCGGTTGCTTGCTAAATCCAGTGAACGCAAACGAGGAAAGTTCTCCTTGCGGATAACCTCAGGGATGGTGTTGAAGTTGTTGGAACTAAGATCCAACTCTTCGAGCGAGTCTCCCAACTTAGCAAAATCCTCAGGAAGCGACACAAGACCGAAGGCCGATACACGTAGTGCCTTGAGGTACTCCAAGTCGCAGACCTCGTCGCAAAGGTGTAGACTCTTAAGCATAGTGTTCACATTACCAAAGAGCGAGAGCGTCTCCAAGTATTTGAGATACTTAATCTCCATTGGCACGTCGTCCTCGGTGTCGAAGTAGCTAAGGTCGAGGTCGCGGACACGGCCTACGGCATCTGCCGAAGGGAGGTCTCTATCTGTTGATTCCCAGAGACGTACACCCTCCCAGTGGCGCATACTCTCGGTCGTAGAAATGGCGGTATTAGACCAGCAACCAAGTTTCTCGTAGATGGTAACTATGGCCAAGGAGTCGCCCTGGCGGTTATCCTCGATGAGGGGCGCTGCGGCCTGGTTGATAGTAATCGAAGAGAGTTCCACGCCCTCGCTCTTTAGGCGGAGGGTAGCCACACGGCTACGTGGCTCGGTGTTCATCTTCCAATCGACCTTAAGGGTGGTCTTTCGTGGGCGTGCGCCACGATCCAAGGTTAGGTTGTAGTCGTCAATTACCATCCACTCAGCACCATCAGTGCCATAGTCGGCAACCACCTCAAACTCTACGTTGGTAGTCAGTTCGACACTGAAACTACGCTCTGTGCGTGCTGCTGAAGCACTCAGGTTGATACTCTTGTTGGCAGGGGTAATCTGCTTGGCGTAACCCTCCTGTGCGACGTCTATCTTCTTGAGGATTGAGCCCATCGACGAGAAGTGGATAATTGTCTGTCGAGGGTCGTTGATGAGCGTAGAGTCTACCTTGATGGTACAGCGCACCTCGCCACGGCCATTGGCTGGCGATACCATAACCCAAGGCACATCCGTCACTGCGGTCCACTCCTTGTCGGAGCGGATGACGATGTCGTAACTACCACCCGATGGCAGAGCCTCGATGAGAGAGGCGTCGGCCTCGAACCCTGTGATTGTGGTGGTGTCATTTGTGCAGGCACTCGCCAAGAGGCCTAACGCACAACATACATATATATATAACTTCTTCATAGCCTAAATTCGTTAGTCGAGGTTGAGGGCGTCGCAACCACGGATATCCTGTGTTGAGTCGTAGATAAGTTCGTAGTAGCCCATCTCGATATATGGACATACGTTAGAGAGGTCTATCGATATGTTGGGGTTATCCTTAATCTCGAAGAGCAGGATATATGGCGAGATGGTATCCTCAATCTTGCGTAGGTCGTTCGAGCCGATGTAGAATGCCGTCATACCCTTGTGTGTGTGAAGACCCGTGGGCCACTCCTTAAGTGTGCGGTTACCCTGGTCGTCGCGCTGCTGACGGATGCTCATCACTGTAAGCCTATCAACCGACAGAGGGGCGTATGGGAACTCGCTGAAGGCATTGCTCGATAGGTCGATACCATAGAGGTAAGGAATTGTTGAGATGCTGAAGTCGTCGTAGGGCAATGCAGTGAGGCGGTTGAAGCTGAGGTCTATAGTTGTGAGGTTTTCACTGCCAGAACCTATGAGCGCACCCTCCTCGATACGGCGCATACCGTTCGAGCTAAGCATAAGAGTTCCGATGCGCGAACCTGAGCCCATAAGGCGCTTAGGTAACTCCTCGAAGGCGTTGTCAGCCAGATTGAGGGTAGATGTGTTCACGCCGCGCCAAGCCTCGCCATTGGCCAAGGCCGATATGTTGTTCGACGAGAAGTTCACCGTGAGCATACTATATACGGAGGTGGCGCTAAAGATGTCGGGAAGAAGAGTGAGGGCGTTGTTCGAGCAAGAGAACTCCTCAAGTTGGCTCACGCCACAGAAGTAGCCATCCTCGGCAGGGTGCAACTCCTCGATACGGTTGTAGTCGAATAGGATTGTCGTTGGGGCTACCTCCTTGCCAAAGGGGTGTGCCACACGTAGGCGATTGCTGTTACAATCCAACAGACCTATCTTCTTCATTCGTCGTAGGTAGTCTGTCGAAGGGGTCTCCTCAAGGTTGTTGAAGCCAATATAGAGAATCTGAATATCCTCGCCCGAAGCACCATCGATAAGAGCCTCCCAGTCGGCCTTAAGTTGCTCGGCCGAGATGCCATAGTTCACAGCCACGTTGAGCGACTGCACGTTAGGTAACTCGGTGATAAGTTCGCGAGGCAAGCGGTCGAGGTTAGGGCAGTTGTATATCTCCACATCCATAAGGTTTGTAAAGTTTGCCCACGACCACTCGTTGCGTTCCTGGTAGTATGGCGAAGATTCTGCCACCTCCACGAAGAACTCCTCGGCCTTGATAGGGGAGTTGGCGATGAAGAGTTGCTCAAGTTTTGTAAGACGCATCACAGCGCGCGAGATTCCCTTGATGCCATTGGTAAGATTTCCGAAGGCTACATCCTTGAGTTCTATGCGACTTGCGAGGATAGGACGCTGGTTAGGGTCGCTGTTTATTGCCTGCTTGAGTTCGGCACTCAGACCCTCACGGCCATCGCGCTTGAGAGCTGTGGTGTAGTAGTCCATAGCCTCGATACGGCTCGATGTCGAGGCGTCGTAGCCACCGATGAGTTCGTTGTGGTTGCCCAAGTAGAGCAACTTCAAATCTGTAAGTTGGCCTATGGCGTCGGGAACGATACCCTTAGCGCCGAAGCCTGAGAGGTTGAGGTTTTCGACACGGCCCTCGCTATTGAGGGTTACGCCAGGCTGGTCGCCCCACATATCTATATCCTTGTCGAAATTCCAGTTTGTGCCAGAGGCGTACTCCTCGCCGTGGAACGACCAGTTAGGGCCATCCAACGCAAGCCAGATCTCCTTCAGGGCCTCATAATCCTTGATATGCTCGGCTGTGGCAGAGAGCAAGATAGGCACTTCGGCAACGACATTTAGTTGGTTGTCCACCACGCTAAACTCCGCTGCGAGGTCGTTGATGGTGGCACTCCCAAGACGGTTCTTAGCCTTGGTGTCGGAGTAGGTGGTGTACGAGGTGATGGTGTATCTACCCGCCTTGAGCCAGTGTGAGCCCGCACACTCCATATATGCACCCAGCGTTGCCTTGTCGCTTGTTGTATCATACTCCTCTACGAGGGTGGTCATCAGAGCCTTGAAGGTGGTTGTCTCCTTCGAGAAGTTGTTCTGCACGGTGATATCTACCGCCTTAATCCTCTCGAAGAGGTAGTTGCCCTCGAAGTCGGCACGTGTGGTGAGTTGTTTGCTTAGTCTGAATGATATCTTTCCTCGCTCGACACACTCCACATCGATACTCTTGACGTTGAGACCGCCCTGCACCACTTCGAACTCGCCAGCACCCTCACCGATATACAACTCTGCGTCCATAATGTCGTAGATGTAGTAGCCGATGATGTTGTACTTGCCAACTAAGAGTTGTAGCTTGTCGCTCATAACACCCCACTCGGCACTCTCCTCGTCGTAGGCCGAGAGTGGGAGGGTCTGCGTTATTGTCGAGCCACTGCTCTGCATTACCACCTTGATCTTGTAGGCATCAGCAAGCCTCTCCAAAATGTCGGTAGCGCGTGTCGCGGAACTCTCCATCGATGCCTCCTTGACGAGTTTAAATTGTACGTAGCCATACTGCGCATCGAGGTCCGATGTCTCCTTTTGGCATCCAAAGAGGAGGAGTGTCGCCAGAGAGAGTAGGCTCCATAGCCTTGCTATATGATTCATATTGTTGAGTTTTTACGTTTCAATACTTCGTTGTTATTCGGTTGGTGGGGTTACGACCAAGAGTTTCTTGGCTGTGCCATCCACGGTGAATACCACGTAGATAGGCTCCGAAGAGGTAAATCCATCTTTTGGTCCCCAGAGGTGTACTGCAAGCACCTCGTCGTTATTCTCACCGATGTAGTACTCGTTGTCGGCCATCTTTAGGCGGTTGCCACAATACCACAACTCCGCACCTGCGATGCCCTCATCGTAGTTTGCCGTAGTCCAGTTCTCGATGCGTGGATCTACGATAATACCTGGCTTCTTACCCTCCAGCGTGTTGGGGAATGGACACTCGAAGAGCTCGCTAACGCCATACTCGGCCATTAGGGCTTCGTCGTTAAGTGGCGTACAAGGAATCTCGTAGGTGGTGATTGAGTGGTAGGCATACATACCCTCGTAAGCACCTTGCTCTGCAAGGTCGCACTGTGCAAATTCGATGAGCGTAAACTTCTGATAGTCATACTTCATCGTTGGAAGATTTATGCCCGAACTATAGTCTAATTCAAACAATGAATCATACATAGATGACGCTATATCCTCGTATATCTTGCGAGGCAAGGCCAATACGATGCCGTAGCGAAGGTTCTCCGAAGGCTCTACCGTAAGAGCCATACGACTCTTGTCGAAGTGCATCCAACTCTGCTCGGCAGGAACTATCTCGAATGTAGGGATGCCTCGATCAATACGCTTCTCGATGAAGATAATCTCGTAGTCGTCGTTACGTGCGGTGATGGTGTATTGCAACTCGTTCTCGATAGTTACATCCTCCTGGTCGCCACTCTGAACGAAGGTCTTGCCATCGAGAGCTACTCTCCATCCGAAGAGGTTGGCTGTTGGGCCTACGAAGGTGAGTTTATCATCGCCCATACCCTCAAAGAGTATTGGGAAGTCGAAGGTTGTCGAGCCTGACTCGTTGGAGAAGGTGATGGCGTAGCCATCCTCCTTGGTGATGGCGTAGCGCTCTCTGTCGCCATCCGCTACGATGCGCAACTTAGCCAGACAAGGCTCGTCAGGAGTTCCTGTGATTGAGCCACCCTCAATCTCCACCCACTCTGGGAATGTGGTGGCTGCGAAACGGAAGTTCGCCTTCACGCTCACCTCACTCCAGGTCTCATAGCCGATGGTGATAGCATCCAAGGCCTTGTTATTCGTGTCGTAGATGCTGAGTTCGAGTCTACGTCCACTACGCACAATGGTAGCTATGGTAGCTGTCTGGCCTCCAAGGGTCATAGTTATTGTTGCCGTGGTGACTTCGTCCTTAAGACCGTCGTCGGTGATCTTTAGTGTTACGGCATTCTCTCCTGCCCTGCCCGAAATGTCGAGCATATCGCCATTGGGAGTCAGGAACTTACACCATACCGCATTTGACGATAGTTGCCAGTCGCCCGCTACGTTGAATTCGAGTGTTGGGTAATCACCCACTTCGCACGATATCTCTACCTTGGTAGGGAATACCGCGGTGTTATCAGCCTCTTTCTCGCAACTCCAGCCCAAGAGTGCTACGACCCCAAGCGTTGCGGTGACGATTGACTTAAATAGGTTGTATCTCATATTATCACTATTTTAATCTTGCTAATTAGTTGATACTCGGTGGCTTAGAATCCTTCGCGCATAATGCGCTCGGCCTCCAAGTCGCTTATCCACTCGAAGATATTTACGTATGTTCCCACAACGCCCACACCATCGACGTACATCATCGTATAGAGAACGAGGAAGTTCTCACAGGTGCCGTAGTAGGAGGTGTAGCCCGTAGGCTCGGCCATCATCAACTTGCCGTTGCCATAGATAGTACCAAAGGCCTCACCCGTAGTACCCAAGACCTGCTCTGTCAAGGTGACCGTGGGGTTGAGCCTATCTTCAGAGTTTAGCTTAAGGCCTATGTCGTAACCATCGTAGAACATATCCTTGACGATGATAGCGCTCTTATCTTCGGGATCGCGCTCGGTGCGTACCAAGCGAGCCTCGGCATTCATATACTGCATAGTCCACGTAGAGGTTATCTTGGCGTAGCCCGTGAAGTTGTTGATGTCGAAGGGGCAACATCTCTGAAGTTGCACCTCGCTCTCGATGCCATAAGCATCCCACACCAACTCTGGGTCGATAACCAAGCGTAGTTTTATGCTGAGCATAGAGTTTATGTCGATATTCTCGGCCAAACCCTTGATGCGGACCGCTGTGGTTAGTTCGCCCTTCGGAATGGTGAGGGTGTTCGACTCAAGGATGTAGTGTAACCCCTCAATAGCGCTGGTCTCCGAGGCTACTACCTCAACACCAATGGTGCGCTCCTCATTGGCGGTACGTGTAGCCGAGATAGGAATCTCGAACCACTCCTCGCTATCGAGAATACCCAAGGTGTGGCTGTCGGCCGAAAAGAGTATGTAGTCAGGACCCTCGTAGGTCGTTTTCTCGGCTTGGCATCCTGCCAAGAGACCCAAGAGGGCGATGCCACTGTAGAATATATGTCTTAGTGTTGTCATATCGTTGAAATATATGTTGTTACGACTATCTGTTGCTCTGGTTAGGCTCTATCGATGCGCCTGGTGCCTCCAACTCGTGCTGAGGGATTGGCCACACGAAGAGTGGGTCGTCAGCCTCAATCTTTAGTGAAGAGCCATTTTCGAGAGATTGCTCCTGAGGCTTGCGCTCGAAGCCCTTATGCCAGCGCTTGAGGTCCATTAGGCGGAAGCCCTCCATATACAACTCTTTGATGCGCTCCTCCTCGATAATCTGCATAGCGTTGTTTGCCGTTAGCGACACACCGCCACCGAACGACTGGTAGCGCGCCTCACGCAACGAGGCGATGTCGTTAGACGCAGCACCATAGTTACCACGGCCCTCGGCGTAAGCCTCAGCACGTATGAGATACTGCTCGGCAAGGCGCAAAGGCTTAGGCATCGAGACGTGGAGTATGTTGCTGTTAAAGAAGTTCATATTGCCAAAATACTTGACCAAGAGTGGCCAACTGAGGCCGTGGCTATGACCTGTGGTGTAGGTGTAGAAGTAGTTGCCATAGCGCAAGTCGTTCTGGTCGTAGAGGTTGAGTACCATTTCGGCAGGAACGTAGTCTGGCTTCATCGAGGTATAGTCGTAGTTGAAGAATACCTGACCCAAAGCACCTCCGTAGGAGTTGATGGTGAAGCCCACCTTCCAGATAATCTCTGTCGCCTCGTCGTATTGCCACATATAGCTGAAGTGGCTGAGGTCGGAGGTTAGGAGTGTTGTTGTAGAAGATAGCGCATAGAAGCCACTCTCAATAACCAAGGTAGAGTACTCTATTGCCCTCTCGTAGTCCTTCATATATAGTGCCACACGCGCGCGCAAGGCGTATGCTGTGTACTCGTTGAAGTAGCTCGAACTATAGATGCTTCCGCTAAACGACTTCTCGTCTAAGTCCATAAGTTCGGCTGCCAACTCCAAATCCTGAATCACTCTGTCGTAAGACTTGGCCAATGACGAACGACGCATAGGCTCGTCGGTATGGTACTTGGTGACGATGACCACACCCAACTCTTGCTCGGCCTGCTGGCTACTTTCGTAGGGCTTGCAGAAGAGTTTGATGAGTTCTGAGTAGGCGTAGGCACGTGCAAAGTAGGCCTCACCACAGATTTGGTTGTACTGCTCCCACTCATCGTCGTTAGTAAGGGTAAGTTCCACACGTGGGGCGTACTCAAGCATAAAGTTGGCACGGGCGATGACGTCGTAGAGCGATGCGTAGACCGCCGTAATCTCGCTATTGGTCGAAAGGATATCCCAGCGCCAGATGTTACCAAAGGTGTTGGTATAGCCATTTACGGCGTATGCCAAGTCGCACTGGATATCGGGCAAGATGGTTAGGTAACCGCTGTAGAGTGCGCTACTCTTGAATGCCGAGTAGAGACCTATGGCTGCCTGGTCGAACTCGTCGAGGGTATTTATCGCCTTATCCTGAGGAATGGCGTTGTCGGGGTATTTGTCGAGACAAGAGGATGTCGTACCCATAAGGGTAACCATCACTAATAGAAGTAGAGTATTATAGAATCTTTTCATAGTGGTAGCGATGTTTAGAAGTTGAGGTCGATACCCATAGAGTATTGTCTCGACATAGGGTACTGAGCCTTATATACGTTGCTCGAAGCCTCTGGGTCGATACCCGAGAATGGGGTTATGGTAAATAGGTTTTGTGCCTGAACGTAGATACGTATGCCACTGAAGAATTTGCTCTTGCGCAGAAGCGACGAGGGCAACGAGTAGCTGAGCATAAGGTTTTTCAGACGTAGGAATGAGGCATCCTCCAAGAAGCGTGAGTCCATCTGTGGGGTCACGCCATAGCGAGGTATGTCGGTGATGTCGCCAGGCTCCTTCCAGCGGTCGTAAAGCAGGCGCTTCGACTGGTTGTAGCTTGAGTAGAGGCCGTTGCTCTCCTCGAAGAAGCGGTCGTTGTTGAACATCCAGCGGTCTGCCACCCACGCAAATTGTGCCGAGAGGGTGAGGCCCTTCCACGACAACGACGTGCCGAAACCGCCCTGCCAAGGGGCCATATAGCTCTTGCCGACCATAACCTTGTCGCTCTCGTTGTACTCGGTGGTCACTTTGCCATCCTTGGTGAGCCAGAGGGCATCTCCCGTAGCGGGATTGACGCCAGCATAGCGGTTGATGAAGAACTCTCCCACGGAGTGGCCCACGACAAGTTTGGTGCTTGTCGAAGAGACCTCATACTCGTTGAGACCGTTGTATAGTTCGGTAATCTTATTCTTGTTGTAGGAGACGTTGGCCGAGATATTCCATACGAAGCCATTTGAACGAATCACGTCGGCATTGAGTTGAAGCTCTACACCTCGGTTTACCATAGCACCGATGTTATCCCAGCGGTAGCCCTCGCCCTTGTCGGCATAGGATACAGGCACGGACATAAGCATATCAGTAGTTAGCTTATTGTAGAACTCAAGGTCGAGGTTCAGGCGGTGCCAGAAGCCGAGGTGGAGGGCAACATTTGTTGTCCAGAGACGCTCCCAGCCGAGATTCTCGTTGCCACTCTGTGCAGGGAAAATACCCATCTGGTCGTTGTAGTTAGCGCCTCCGCCAACCAAGGCAAGATGGTCATAATTAGGAATCGAGGAGTTTCCCGAAGTACCCGTACTTACGGCCAACTGCGCTGTGGTGAGCCAGTCGGTGGTGTCGAGGAAACTCTCGCGCTTAGCATCCCACATAAGGCCCAACGACCAGAACGTAGCCCAACGGCCACTGCGACCAAAGCGCGACGAGGCATCGCTACGAAGTGAGAAGTCGGCATAGTAGCGGTCGTCGAAGGTGTACTCCGCACGGCCAAAGAACGAGAGGAAACTATAACTATCGGTGGTGTCGCTCCAGGTCGTAGCACGCGAGCCCGACGAGAGAGTAGTTAAGAAGTCGTTGTTCTGACCCTGTGTGATAAGTTGGAAGCCCTCGTAGCGGTAATCTACACCCTCCTGGCCCAACATAAAGTTGAGTTTGTGGCGACCATCTATTGTTGTGCGATAGTTTATCGTATTTGTCACAGTGAGGTTTAGGGCGTTGTAGGCGGCACGGCCAGCAGCACCATTACCATTGTTCGGAGCATAACTTGGCATCGACTGCATAAAGGCTGTCGAGTTGGTGAAGTCGGCACCGAACTGCGAGCGAATGGTGAGGTTTTCTATGGGGGTAATCTCGGCAAATACCGTGGTCAGCACCTTGTACTTCTTGTTTAACTGGCGGTTGTTCTCCATCCACTCCAAGGGGTTTTGGCCTGTACCGTTCCACGAGCCATCGCCCACCGAAGCCACAGAGCCATCCTCGCGGTATGGATCCCAGTAGGGTAGCATAAAGCGGCTTGCAGAGATAGGGGAGTAGAGTGCATACTCGCCATCCTCGGCCTGCTGCACCTGCTCGTAGACAGCCATAGTATTTGTTCCCAAGCGCAACCACTTCGAGGCCTTAACATCGGTATTTGCGCGTATGTTGAAACGACGGAAGGTAGAGCCGATGGCGATACCATCTTGGTCGTAGAACGAGCCAGAGACGTAGTAACTCATCTTGTCCGTAGCACGGCTCACCGAGAGGTCGTAACTCTGAAGCAGAGCATTATCCTTGAATACCACGTCGAGCCAGTTGATGTCTGTTTGGCTGAGGAGATCGTAATTCTGTCCTGCGTCGATACCTATCTCCTTCTCGAAGGCGATACGCTCGGCAGTATTCATCAATGCCCAGTTGCCGTGGGCCAACTGCGAGATGCCTAACTGAGTGCGGAAGGTGATCTTTGCCTGGTCGGCAGTCGTTCCTCGCTTGGTGGTAATCACAACGACACCATTGGCTGCACGTGCGCCATAGATAGACGAAGAACTTGCATCCTTAAGCACCGACACCGACTCGATGTCCGAGGGCGATATGGCGTTGAAGTCGGAACTTGAGATAGGCACACCATCAAGGATGAAGAGTGGGGCAGTGCCCGAGTTGATGGAGTTCGTACCACGAATCTGGAACGTAGCGGCCTTTGATGGCTCTCCCGAATTTGAGAGTACCATAAGACCTGGGCTCTGTCCCTGAAGGGCCTGGTCGAAACTTGCTGCTGGCACACTCTCAAGCTTCTCGCTCTTGACGGTAGAAACGGAGCCTGCGATAGTGCCCTTTTTGCGGACACCATAGGCCACGACCACAACATCCTCGATAAGTTCACTACTCTTCTCAAGAGCCACGTCGTGCGTAATCTCCTTCACACCGCTGGGTACGGTCCAGGTATGTGTCTCAAGGGCGATGTATTGATAGGTGAGTGTTGTGCCTTCGGCTACGGTGATGGTGTAGTGGCCATTGACATCTGTGGCGACACCCGAAGTGGGACTCGATATGACAGATGCGCCGATGAGGGGCAGTGCATCCTCGGCAGTTGTTACAGTACCGCTAACCTTGACAAGGTTCTGAGCCGAAGCACTCAGGGCGAAAAGCACTAATGAGGCTAAGGTCAGAAGCGATATAAATAGATGTCTCATTTATGTGAATATTTTATATGCTAAAAATATGTTATAGTTTACAAAAATATGTAAAATATGCTGATTAACCAAAAAATAGAGGATATAAATTGGTGATATATAGGCGATTTTATGTTGCACGGGTTATGTATTGCAACAGGTAGCAATGTAAAGAAGTTATGACAACGAGTGAAATAAAATCGTTTGTCGTGTGAAAAAAAATGTTAAGTTGCTGATAATAGGATAGATGCAGTTTTTACCAAAAAAGATTTATAAAAAATTATAATAAATCATTTGCACGTAACGGAAATTTGTATTATCTTTGCACTCGCAATTAAGGAAAATCGGCTAACAGCCATTTAACGATACATCGCGGGGTAGAGCAGTTGGCAGCTCGTCGGGCTCATAACCCGGAGGTCGGAGGTTCGAGTCCTCCCCCCGCTACCATAGAGGACAAATCATTAGATTTGCCCTCTTTTTTTATGGTAGCGGGGG